>Ga0209066_10000026_pt1 | contig 207570 bp, 198 predicted proteins | sample All_14_2_FD_187198 | JGI IMG/M metagenome (GOLD analysis project Ga0209066, IMG submission 187198) | Freshwater microbial communities in response to fracking from Pennsylvania, USA - Allegheny Zone_MetaG_DW_15 (SPAdes) (version 2) ...
GTCCAGGCGCGCGTGTCCCTGGCCGCCAGGATGGACGAGATCTTGCCGAGCAGCTCCCGGCCGTCAAAGGGCTTGAGCAGGTAGTCCACGGCCCCGGCCTTGATGGCCTCCACGGCCTCGGGCACGGTGCCGTACCCTGTCAGCAGCACGACCGGCAGCCCTGGCCAGCGCCGAACGCACTCCCAGAGCAGCTCACGCCCGCTCATGCCGGGCATCCTGGCGTCGGACACGACGAGGTCCACGTCACCATTTTCCAGCCTGAGCAGGGCCTCCTCGCCGTCGGCCGCAATGACCGTCCTGTACCCGACCGAAGCCAGCAAATCCTGCAGGATCTGACGAACGCCAACGTCGTCATCGACGACCAGGATGGTCCGCTCCCGGTTCACACCACCCCCAAAGCAGGACGGTTCCGCCCGTGGGGCGTCCGATCGCAGGGGTTGCAGGGCATAGAAATATGTAGTCGCTTTCCGCTCATGAAGTGGGGATATATGAAAATCCATGAAGACTCAAACAGGGCATCATACCCAAGACACGCAACGCATAATCAGCATCCATACGGAGAAAGCACCAGGTAGGCACAACCGGACCATGTTGTCAGCGTGCGCACCCGAGGCTATACTCCACACAGAAGAAACCAAGGAGGTCTACCATGACGAACGAACAGGAAAAGCCCCTGTCCATATCAGGCGACACGAAGAAGAAGCTTTCCGGCCGCAAGTGCAAGGAACTGAACGGCCAGACGGCCGCGATGCTCGAAGAGGGCGAGGTCAAGGCCATCACCGGCGACAAGGACGAATGGTGGTGCCCCAACCCCGACTGCGCAATTGTCGATAAGTAGGCAGACACTGCCCCCTCATTTTTGGTCAGGCCGGGGTCCAGCCCCGGCCTCTTGTTGCGGGGTCTGCTTGTTTCGCCGCCATGCGACGACCCCGGTTCCTAGTCTGCCTTCCGCGCGGGCATAGTCTTCCCGCTCCGCACCGACCCCTTTCCTGAAAAAATTCCCTCATCACGTAGAAGACTCCTCGCGATACCTCACCGGAACACTGATTTCTCCACTGCAAGCGCAACGCGGCAATCCATTCTGCTTCCGGCATCATCTCGGGACGCTGTCCCAGGAAGAGGGTTTCGGCAGTCATCACATACTCACTTCATCCCCTAACCAACTACAACCACTAATCTTTCCCCCCAAACTCAAGAGAAGGGCGCTAATTCGACATCCTCCAGAACGACAAACAAAAACGCGCCTTCACACGCATTCCCCTCTTCCTCCCGGTTCCTTATCATCCGCCGGATATACTTCTTCCCTTCATCTCGCGGAATACACTGTGAACCGACCAGCGCAAGCCCAATCCGGCATGACCCTTGTAGAAATCCTCGTGGCGATGACGGTGGCGGCCGTGATCACCGCCGCCATCGTCATGCTCTTCCAGACCCACCACCGCATTGCCATGCAACAGGAGGAAACCACACTCATGCAGCAGGAACTGATTGCGGCCACGAACCAGATTGCGGAAGAATTGCGCATGTGCGGCTATTCGCCGACGAATGCCCCAGGGTTCGGATTCATGCACATGCCAAGCACGGGCAAACCCGACTACGGCAGGGGGACCAATGCGACGAGCGTGTACTGCTCGCTGGATTCGCAAGGTGACGGCAAAATCGACGAGAGCGGAAGCGGAAGCATGAGGGACCATGTCGGATTCAGGATCAACGTCCTGAACAGCGGAGAGTCCAAGCCTGAACCGGACAACGTGCTGCGCAAATACGATACCGGCGCCGTACACTGGCAACCACTCTGCACGAATATCGGCGCCCTTCAATTCACCTATTTCGACACCAGAGGCGATGTCATCCCGGACCCCGCAGATCGGACAGGAGACATCCGCATGGTGGAAATGCGCGTCACCGCCACGCCTTCACCGGACAGACAGGCGCTAGGCATCGGCAACCGCACACTGACGACCAGAGTCTGGTGCCGCAACATCGGTCCATGACCGGCCTCTGTTTGCTGAAAATTCCTAAAAAGTATGCACAAAAGCAGTATGTCGAGCGAACAGCAACTGGCGCCAACCTACAGAGCCGGTCACGCAACGCAACTCCCTTACATGACAGAGGTTCACCGAACCGGGAGCCTCCGCCCGAAGTGCGCAGCCATTGCTTCCTCTGCGCATCGGTACACAACGCAACGTTTATCTACATAATTTCCCGCCCCCTTACTCACTCAGTCCCAATGTTATTGAGAAGTTTCAATTTTCAGGTGCTCGAAAAAACTTGTACATCTTGATTGACTTGAGATATGAACATATCAAGAAGAAAACCCTGACCCCCTTCATTCATCCATGAACAAAATAGCACACACCACCATCCGCAAGGCCAAGGGCGGTCGGAATGACGGTTTTTCCCTCATCGAAATCCTGGTCATCGTGGCCGTCCTGGCCATCCTGGCAGGGCTGTCCGGAACGGCCATGATGAAGTGGATCGCCGAGGCGAACATCAAGCGTGCCGCCCGAACCATCGTCAGCATGTGCCAGGATGCAAGGGTCGAGGCCATCAAGCGCAACGAGCGGATGACAGTCAACTGTAACAACGCCACAAACACCTGTGTCGTCCAGTTCACGAACGGAACGACGCACAGACAGTTCGACCTGTCAACCCTGCAAAGCGGAGTGCGACTCACCGCCTCTTTCAACACGCAATTCACCAGTCGCGGCAGGGCGACCAATGCCGGACCAATACCCATACGAAACAATGCCGCCCGCACTTTGACCGTGACCGTCCGGCCCTCGGGCAGTATCGTAACCAACTAGTCAGGAAGATACGACCATGTCCGAGAACACGTCCCAGAGCGGCGCGACCCTGGTGGAGATACTGGTCACCCTCGTCATCGTTGGCATCTTAGCAACGGCCGTTTACAATCTTTTTCGCGTGCACAATCTCGCTGCCGCCAAGCAGGACGAAACGACACGCATGCAGCAAGAATTGTTGTCATCTGTTGTCCAAATTGCGGAAGACTTGCGCATGTGCGGATATACGACACCTGGCGGAGGGAACAATGGCTTTAATTCCACATCCAATGCCACTATCGTCATATGTTCAAAAGATCCAGACCTGTCTTCCAACAGCACATTAATTGGATATAGATTCAACGCTGCGAACAGCTCCATCGACTACATCAATGCGACTGGCGGCTGGGAAGAAGCAGCGACGAATATCTCAAATGTCGTGTTTGCATATTTCAACAACAATGGAACAAATATTAATGCAACAATGGCAGGCTCGATTCGCGCCGTGGACATAACAGTGACCGCAGTCGCCTCTCCGGAGCGGTCGCAGCTCAACATCGGCAGCAGGACATTGAGCACCAGGGTTTATTGCCGCAACACCGGACTGTAGCAACCGATATGAAGAATGATCCCCAACCTCGATTCCGAGCCGCAGCCAGCGGGTTCACCCTGGTCGAGGTGCTCGTGGCCTCGGCAATCCTGGCTATCGGCCTTCTATCCATAGCCACCATGACCTCCAGGTCCACCACCCAGGACAGCCGTGCGTACCATATCACTCACGCCAGCATGATGGTGGAGGAATTTTTCGAAAACGCCACCCGCATGCAGTACAACGCCGACGACTACCGCGACCTGAACGGCACCTTGGCCGCCAGGACCATCAACGGCGTCGTCTACACCATGAACTGCACCCTTTCGGCCGTCGCACCGGTGGACAGGTGCAAAGAAATGACCTGCACCGTGAACTGGAACAACAAAGGGATCCAAGCGAGCACCCAGCATGTCTATGTATTTTCCCCGAAATACTGATCCGGCAGACGGCCAAACCGGGTCCGCTCTCGTCATCGCCGTCATCGTATTGGCGATACTCGGCGCCATCGGCATTGCCTCACTCGACGTGGCGAACCTCAATCTTTTTGTCGCGGCCAACGACCGAGACGCCAAGGAAGCCTTTTTTCATGCCGACTCGGGCGCCAACCTGGGGCACGAGTTGCTCGAAATTGCGCTCGAAAACGTCAACTCGACCTTTTACGGCAGCGACGCCACAACGTGGGTCAACGACGCCTTCAACGCATCGTTGTTTCCTGCGACCTTCTATGCGCAAGGGGCAATGGCCACGCACATCCGCTCCGGCGCACTGGACAGCGGCATCCTGCCCGGCTCGGCCATGCAGATCGGAGCAGGCTATGAAGGCGTCGGAAAAGGTGCGGCAGGCGGGGGCACATTCACGAATTACCTGATCCGCTCGCACCGCGACGGTCGGCGCAACAGCGTCGCCGAAGTGGACATCGGATGGCGGCACATCAATTATTAACACAAAGAAATCATCTCTTCGACCATGGAGGCCGTATGCGCCGCACATTTTTAGCTTTGACAATCGTTCTTGCATTCGCGCTCCCCTTATCAGCGCAAGAAGAAGAGCCTGCCCAGGAAGAGTTAAATACATGCGATGGCACATGGATTCTTCACTACGACTCGAAATGGAGCATGAAAAGAGTTGAGGATGGGTTGACGATACTCATCCCTGCTGATGCCACAATTTACGACTGCGGTGCACAGCAAGGCACACTGCAAGAATATATGAACAACGTTCGAGCCATAGCGCGCTGTTCCAATTCTTCAGAACAGAAAGGAGATTTCCATGTTGAAGAAATCCAAATCACTTGCGATTAGATGCATATTCGGCTTTCTGGCCGTCTTCATGGTTGTGCTTCCACACACCCTTTCCGCATACAAAACGTCAGACTTCAACTGGATTCCGCCCTTCTTGGCGAGAGACGAAAAACCATCCATCATCATCATACTCGACAATTCAGGAAGTATGATGCAGAGGGCGTACGAAGTTCGCAATGCAGACAACACGTATAACGCCGCCAGATCTGCATTCAATTCATCTAGAGAGTACTATGGCTATTTTGATCCAAGAACATACTACACCTACAATAGCACCCCATCAACATTTACAGACGAATATTTTTACCCAAACAACTCATCAGGGGACTGGAACGGCAACTGGCTCAATTGGGCGACGATGCACCGTGTCGATGTAGCCCGCAAAGTTCTTGGCGGCGGCGAATACGTCAACGGATTATACCGAATTGAAAGCCAGGACGGGTCAAACCGAGTAAGCACATTTGCGTATGATGCAAGTCAACAACACACAGACTTAAACAACAACACCCGGAGCATGATTCCTTTCACAGTAAATTTACAATATAATGACCACTTAACAAACCAAGCTACGCTTCGATTACGCAGAACATCTTCATCTACAGAATATTTTTATAACATGCGTGTCAGAGGGCCGGCAAGCGAGGGCGTACTTCACTCGTTTAAAGACAAAGCAAGGATGGCGCTATTCAGATACGATGCAGACGGGGACAATCACAACGGCGGAACAGCTGTTGTCAAGATGAGCGAAAACGCGACGAATCTGAACAACCTCATTAATTCAGTCAATACAATCAACCCAGAAACATGGACACCGCTTGCAGAAACGCTACATACTGTTTACGGATATATTCAACAGGCTTCTGGTGTAACAACAAACGGACCGCAGTATGAAAGCGACAGTTACGAAGTTTCGACAACCGCGGACCCTTTTTATTTTCCTCAATTCGGGATCGACGTTCCCTGTACACAGCAAAACGTAATCCTCATCACCGACGGCGAGAGCACAAAAGACGAAGCAATACCCACTTCGCTTCGAAACTTGGTCAATCCCAAACCCACAGCAAACTATAACCTGCAAGATGACGGGACCTCATATCTTATTGATGTCGCGTATTGGGGACAGACGACGGATTTACGATCAGATCTCGCCGGGAAACAAAAAGTCGATTTCTACTCAGTCTTTGCATTTGGCCGAGGCAGCAATCTCTTGAAGGATGCGGCCCGCTATGGAAAATTCAAACAAACCGGTCCGGCAAGTGAAACCAATGGCAACCTGCTCCCGGACATGACCTCTGAGTATGATGCCGACAACGACGGCATGCCCGACAACTATTTCGAGGCTGAATCAGGCCAGGAACTGGAGGCAGCCATATTCCAGGCCTTCCAGTTGGCCACGGCCAACATAGCATCAGGCACGGCCGCTGCCGTGACCTCGCAGACGCGAAGCGGCGAAGGCGCAGCCTATCAGGCCCTGTTCTTCCCGCCGACATCCGCAGGCCAGATCGCTCCGCCCTGGTCCGGACAAGTGCATGCGTTCCTGCTCGATGCGCGCGGCAATATGCGTGAAGACACCAACGGCAACGGGCGTCTCGACCTTGTCGCAGACAAAGTCGTCCAGTTCGATGGGGACTATGTTTTCGTCAGTGTGGATTCCAACGGCGACATGTACATCAACGCCACGGAAAGGAACATCAACCCGCTCGGCTCCATCAATGAAGTCAATTTCCTCTGGTCCACAAGCCCGTGGCTGAACGCCATAAGCAACTCGAGTATTGTTACACAGAGATCCTACAACTCCACATCCGCTAACAGATACATCTTCACATTTGTTGACACCAACGACAATATGGTGCCCGATTCCGGTGAAGTGCAACCGTTTACGCATGTCACCTCAGACTGCAACCATGTCGACAATTTCTGCAGCTATCTGACGCTGTACGGCAACAATACAGGAGCTGTCGCTCCTGCCGCTGGTCTTTCTGTCTCACAATTGAGCGCCTTCTCACAAAGACAGATCAACTTCATCCGAGGAGCCGACATCGGAAACGCCACAAATGTGGGCGGCTCCACACTGCACGACATCGTCCGCTCACGCACCTTCAACGGCTCCCCGTGGAGGCTCGGCGACATCATCTACTCATCTCCGACGGTCGTGGGCAAGCCGGCCGAAAATTACCACCTGATATACCAGGACAAGACCTACGAGGCATTCTTCAACATGTATAAAAACCGCAGGCAAATGATCTATGCCGGCGGTAACGACGGCATGCTGCATGCCTTTAACGGTGGATTCTACAACGCCACATCCCTGAATTCCACGAGCCGAGGCTCCTTCCAGCTCACCACCGACAACGGCGAAGCGGCCCATCCCCTTGGCGCCGAGTTGTGGGCCTATGTGCCCTACAATCTCCTTCCGCACCTCAAATGGCTCATGGACAATGACTACGGCGAAAACCGCCATGCCGCCTATGTCGACCTCAAGCCCCGCATCTTTGATGCCAGGGTCTTCTTCCAAGCCGACGGCATCACTCCCATGAACAACAACACCCATCCTGGCGGATGGGGCACAATCCTCGTGACCGGCATGCGCCTCGGAGGCGCCGAGATCGGCATCGACATCAACAAGGACGGCACCGCCGATAGGACGGCATCCTCGGCCTACGTCGTCATGGACATCACCAACCCGGAACAGCCCCCGACCCTGCTCGGCGAGATCCGCATGCCCAGGCAGGGCTTCACCACCTGCTACCCGACCGTAATGCCCATGTCGGCCAGAAACGCCAACACCGCCACGGACAACCAGTGGTACCTCGTCTTCGGATCCGGCCCCGCCTCGTCCACCGGCGCGGCGACGCGCCTGAAAATCGAAGACAATACCAGCGACCAGGCCGGGCAGCTCTTCGTGGTCGATCTCAAGGCCCTTGTCTCGCAAAATACCTTGAAAAGCATCAACAGCTCCAAGACCCTCGTTACAGGCGGCAGCACCTTCGCCACCACCGAGCCGGGGTCGTTCGTTTCCGACCCCATCGCCGTCGATCTGGACATCGGCCCATACGCCAGCCCTGAGGAATTCAAGACCGACGTGGTCTACTACGGCACGGTTGCCGGCGATCAGACCCACGGGCAGGGAACGTTGCGGCGACTCCTGACGTCCAACAGCCTGAGCCACTCGCCCTGGGTCGGCAACTCGACTCTGATAAACGTGGGCAAGCCGGTCACCTCGGGGCCTTCGGTCGCCCTGGACGACAGCAACCCGCAACGTCTGTGGGTGTACTTCGGCACCGGCAGGTTCTTCCACCGCAACGACATTCCACAGAACGCCACAATGGCCTTTTACGGAGTCAAGGAACCCATCCATTCCAACGGCACAAAGACCTGGGCGACCGTCACCGGCAGCCTGTACAACAGCACCGATGTCGTTCTGGACAACAGCGCCTGTGTAGGGGTCAACAATCAGGATTGTGTCAAGGTCTTCAAGGGCGGCAGCCTCATTACCGGCGGCAGTGCCCCCGGCAGCTGGCAGAACCTCACGGATGCCGTCGCCCTCGCGCCAGGTTGGAGGCTTGACTTCACCCCGGCGTACGAGAGGGTCCTCGGCCAGGCGGCCGTGCTTGGCGGCGCGGTGCTGTTCACCAGCTACACGCCTTCCAACAACGTCTGCTCCTTCGAAGGCACGAGCAAACTCTGGGCACTCTACTATAAGACCGGCACTGCGTTCTACCGACCGATCCTTGGCGTCAGCGGCTCAACCCTGCTCACGTCGGTCGACCTGGGTCAAGGCATGGCACTGACGCCCAACCTCCATGTCGGCGAAGCTGGCTCTACGGCCTTCATCCAGTCGAGCACCGGCGCCATCCAAACCATCAAGGTCGAGAACCCGGAAAGCGTCAGGTCCGGCACGCTCTTCTGGCGGAAAAACGTCGAGTAGACGGGAATATATCTGCAGGGTCCCCTTTGAATGGGGGCCCTGCGTGATTTGACTTTCCGCACTGTCCTTCCTATCAGGGCGGCTCGAAAGGAGCCGTCATGCCGTCAACCATCCTCGACCGTCTCACTCCCCGTGCCTCACCGCAAACCCGGCTGCTCACAGCGACCATGGTGTGGTCTGCCGTGGGATTCTTCCTGACGGTCAAAGGGCTCTGGCTGTCACGGGAGTCGTCCCTGCTCTCCATTGCCGCCGCAGGGCTGGGCGGTGCGGGTCTGGGGATGATCAAAAGTCGTCTCGTCTTCGACCGGGTGGCGCTGAAAATCATCGACCATATCGGCAACAAGCCGCGTCGGGCCTGTCTCGGGGGACTCTTCTCGGTCAAGAACTGGGCCTTGATCCTCGTCATGGCTCTGTTCGGGCGTGTTCTTGGCGCCCTCCCCGTAGACGCATCCTTGAAGACCGGCGTTTACGTTATGGTTGGCTCCGGCCTGGCTTTCTCCAGCCGGCTCATGTGGAGGGCCTGGAAAAAACCCTTGCCGCCTGGATTGTCCCGCATCTGATCCCCGTGACTCCAGCTCGGACTAGCATGTCCTCGATCCGCCCATAGGCGAAGCCGACATCGCGGGCCCCATGAGCGTCGTCCCCATAGACGCAGCCGACGTCGAGTGCCGCCGCGAGGCTGAAAATGGAGCCGCAGACATAGGGCTCCGGATGGCCCTTCAATAGCGCCCTGGCGTTGACATCCAAAATCGCTCCGGACTCCTGCACCCATTTCAGATTGCGTACGATCCGGCGCTGGATTTCATGTACAGCCAGCGTGTGCGCATAGCTCGGGTCATGAAGTCGGACGAGGTCGAAATGACCCACGACCTCCGGCCGAAGTGACTGCAGCATCTCATACTGGGCGTCGAAGTAGGCCGCATACAACGGCACAAGACCACCCGACTCCAACGCGACGCGCGCGTAGGCCTCCTGCGAAAAGTCGAAGCAGTCTCCTCCCACGTGATGCACCGAGCCCACCACATAATCCAGCGCGAACCGTTCACGCAGCTCCGCAACCCACGGACCGCATCCCGGATACCACTCGCTCTCCATCCCAACCAATATGCGCATCCGCCCGGCGTATTCCCGCTCCAGCCGTCTGGCCTCGGCCACATACCGCCCGAACCGCTCCTGCATCCACTCCGCCGTCCGCCCCAGTTCCACCTCGTCGGGGTAAAGCCACGCATCACTCAGCGGTGGCATGTGCTCCGTTAGCCCGACGCATTCAAACCCCGCGGCATGATAGGCGGCGACGATTTCCGCCAGGGTGTCTCGGGCATGGTCGCAGAACTGGCCGCTGTGGCCGCCGTGGAGGCTGATGCGTTTCATGCGGGCCGTCCCATGTGCTCCGCCAGCTCTCCGGCAGTTTTGGGGATGGCGGAACTCAGGACCTCGGCGCCCTCTGCCGTGACAAGCACGTCGTCCTCGATGCGGATGCCGCCGAAGTCCAGGTATGGCTCCAGAGCGTCGTAGTCGATAAATTCCGCGTGCCGACCCTGTTCGCGCCACAGGCGGATCAGATCGGGGATGAAGTAGATGCCCGGCTCAACGGTCACGACGAAGCTCGGACGCAGCCTTCGGGCCATGCGCAGACCGGACAGGCCGAACTGACCGCTGCGGCGAAATTCCTGGTCATAGCCCACGTTGTCCTCGCCCAGGCTCTCCATGTCGTGCACGTCGAGGCCGAGCATGTGTCCCAGGCCGTGCGGACAGAAGAGCGCGTGAGCGCCGGCGGCCACGGCGACGTCCGGGTTGCCGCGCATGAGCCCCAGGGCCGAAAGGCCCTCGACCATGACCCTGGCCGCCGCCAGATGGCAGTCCAGGAAGGGGATGCCGGGGGCCATGCAGGCGATGCCCACGGCCTGGGCGTGGAGTACGATCTCGTAAATATCGCGCTGCCGCGGCGTGAACGCACCGCCCACGGGCAGGGTGCGCGTGATGTCCGAGGCGTAGCCAAGCTTCGAGCAGACCCCCGAATCCACAAGCAGCAGGTTCCCCTGCCGCAAAATCTGGTCATGAGTGTGATTGTGCAGGACCTCTCCCCGTCTAGAGAGGATCATGGGGAAGGCCTCCCGACTGCCCCGCGACAGGATCAGGCCCTGCAGGCGTCCGTAGAGCTCCATTTCCGACACGCCGGGACGGCAGCAGGCCATGAGTTCGGCGTACATGTCGGCCGAAACGGCCACGGCCTGGCGGATTTCCTCGACCTCCGCCTCGTCCTTCAGGCTGCGCAACTCCACCACAGCCTCGATGAGCCGTTGCGAGAATCCCGTCTCGATTTCACCTGGAGTTCTGCCGATAAATCTCGCCAGCCGCAGCACGCCGTCGCCCTGGTATGGCGGAAGATGGTGCACCTCGCGGCCATCGCCGACAGCCTTCCGGCAAAGCTCCTGCACGCCGGCAGCGCTTCCATACCGCGAGATACCGGCTCTTTCCGCCAATTCCCCCAGGGACGGCGCAGGGCCGCTCCAGATGGTGTGCATGAGGTCCGGCTCGGGCCCGCACAGCACTTCCTCGCCGCTCTCGCAGTCGAGCCACAGGCAGAGGCCGGGCGTATCCAGGCCGGTGAAATACAATAAGGAGCCGTCCTGGCGGAATGGGTATTCATTGGCCCGGTAATTCATGCCCAGCAGGTCGTTGCCGGGGAGCAGGATGCAGCCCTCCCCGACGCTGCGCATCGCTTTCGCTCGCCGCGCAGCATATATCTTCGCATCGAACATCGAAGCCTCCGTGATGTGATCATGGCCGCCGGGCCGAACCTTCTCCGCGTCCGCCGACCGGCCGGAAAAGTCGGTTCGGCCCAAGGCCAGGCCCGATCTCCTTGCCTTGGGCAACCGGCGTGATTACTCTGTGGAACGTATCGGGATGCCCCCGAAACAGCAAGATTTCACCACTTCACACCAAGGACGTTCCATGCACTGGGTTCTCCTGGCCAACGGCCCCCTCGACCTCACCGGCAACATCCGCACCCTGATCGCTTCCGCCGACCGCGTCGTCGGCGTTGATGGGGGCAGCCGCCACCTTGCGCCGCTGTCCATCATCCCCCACCTGGCCGTAGGGGACATGGACTCCATTCCGGAGGACCTCCTCGCCAGCTACCGGGACGCAGGGGTCGAGATGGACCTCCACCCGCCGAAAAAGGACGCCACGGACCTGGAGCTGGCCCTGGAGCTGGCCCTGGAGCGCGGCGCGACGCGCATCTCCATCCTGGGCGGCACGGGCGGACGCCTGGACCATACCCTGGGCAACCTCTTCCTGCTGTCGCGCTGCCTGCCCGCAGGCGTCCCGGCCTGCGTCATGGACGAGGGCCAGTGCGTGCACCTCACGGACCAGCCCCTGACCCTGACCGGGAGCGTCGGCGACACCCTGTCCCTGCTCCCGGCTACGGGCGAAGTCCACGGCGTGACGCTCTCCGGCCTGGAATACCCGCTCCGCGACGCCACCCTGACCTTCGGCACCAGCTGGGGCATGAGCAACGTCTTCACCGAAACCACCGCCACCGTGACCCTGCGCTCGGGGCGGCTCTTCGTCTTCCACCTCTTCAGGCCCTGACCCCGCCGCAAGGAGGCCCTGCACGAAACGGCGCTGGACTCCGGAACAGCGGGACGAATACGGACCGCAGGAATTTCGGCTTGCGCGGGCGCAAAAAAAGGCTTCGTGCATTCACAATGCAGAAGCCTTCTTCACAGTGCGCGCGGCCTCTCGCCGCACTCTTCAGAGCGAACTGTCCAGCACCAGGTTGTCCCGGTGCACGACCTCCTGATGCGGGCACGGGCCCAGGACCTTCTCGATCTCGGCGCTGCTCAAACCCTGGATCTTGCGCAGTTCCGAGGCCTTGAAGTTCGTCAGGCCCACGCCGACGGTGGCGCCGTCCAGGCCGGCGATGCGCACCAGCGCGCCCATGCCGAAGTTGCCCTCCACATCCTTCACCCCCGCGGCCAGCAGGCTTTTGCCCTTGGACGTCAGGGCGCGGGCGGCGCCGTCGTCGACCACGATGGTCCCGGCCGGGTCCAGATGGTAGGCCAGCCAGAACTTTCGGCCCGAAAGCATCTTCTGGGTCGGCGCGACCCACGTGCCGAGCTCCTCCAGGTTGAAGACGCGCTCCAGCACGAACTTCTCCTTTCCCGAGACGATGAGGGTCGGCACGCCGATGCTGGCCGCGCGGCGGGCGGCCATGAGCTTGCTGAGCATCCCGCCCGTCCCGGCCCCGGTCTTGCCCCGGCACATGGACTGCAGGTTCAGCTCGGCGATGTTCTCGACGCAGGGCACAAAGGCCGCTTCGGGGTTTTCCAGGGGATTGTCGTCGAAGACGCCGTCGGCCGAGGTCAGGTTGACGATGACGTCGGCGCCGACGAGGTTGGCGACCATGGAGGACAGGGCGTCGTTGTCGCCGAACTTGAGCTCCTGCACGGCCACCGTGTCGTTCTCGTTGACGATGGGGATGACCTTCCAGTCCAGCAGGCGCGTCATGGTGTTGCGTGCGTTCAGGAAGCGCTCGCGGCTGCGCAGGTCGTCCTTGGTCAAGAGGACCTGGGCCGTGATCTTCTCGTAGCGTGCGAAGGCCTCGTCGTAGCTGTGCATGAGGCGGCTCTGGCCCACGGCCGAGGCCGCCTGCTTGTGCACCATGCACCCGGCGGCCCGATCCGCTCCGAGCACGCAGCGGCCCGCGGCCACGGCGCCGGAGGTCACAAGGACGATCTCAAGCCCGCGGTCATGCAGGCCCGCGATCTGGTCGGCCAGTCGGTTGACCACCCTCTCGTCCAGGCCCTTGTCCGTGGTCAGCACGGCGCTGCCCACCTTGACGACCACGCGCCTGGCCTTCTCCAGAATCCTGCGGCGCTGGGCGCGCCAATCAGTCGACTGTTCCATCTTCGGTTTCGCCCCCGTCCTTCACGGTCGCGAGATGCAGCTCCCACATGGCCGCAAGCACCTCGTCAACGCCGATCTCGTTCAACGCCGACATGAAGTACACCCGAAGGCCCAGCCGGTCAAAGGCCGCCCGAACCTCGGCCAGACGCTCGGCATCGGCCAGGTCGATCTTGTTGATGACGCGCATCTGGGGCTTCTCGGCCAGCTCCGGGTCGAACTGGCGCAGTTCGTCGTCGAGAATGTGAAAGCCGGCCAGGGGGTCTTCGGGGTTCACGTCCTCGATGCTCAGGATGTGCACCAGGAAGCGCGAGCGTTCCACGTGCCGCAAAAAGGTGTGCCCCAGGCCCAGGCCCGTGTGCGCGCCCTCGATGAGGCCGGGGATGTCGGCCACGACCAGCTTGCGGTCGTTCTCGTCGATGACCACGCCCAGGTTGGGCGAGAGGGTGGTGAAGGGGTAGGCCGCGATCTTGGGCCTGGCCGCGGAAATGCGCGAGATGAACGTGGACTTGCCCGCGTTGGGCAGGCCCAGCAGGCCGACATCCGCGAAAACCTTGAGTTCCAGGCGGATGTACTTCTCCACCCCCGGCTCGCCGGGCTGGGCGAAGCGCGGCACCTGCATGGTCGAGGACTTGAAGTGGGCGTTGCCCTTGCCGCCGCGCCCGCCTTCGGCCACGACGATCTCCTGGCCGTCCCTGGTCAGGTCGGCGATGAGGACTTCGCCGTCATCCGTCTCCTCGAATACCTGGGTGCCCACGGGCACCTCGATGACCTTGTCCACCCCTGCCCGTCCGTAGCACAGCCGACCGGACCCGGGCCGTCCGCTTTCGGCCTCCTGGATGGGCGCGTGGCGATAGTCGTAGAGGGTCAGCAGATTGCCCACGGCGCGGAACACGACGTCCCCACCCTTGCCCCCGTCCCCGCCGTCGGGGCCCCCGCGGGGCACGTACTTCTCGCGGCGGAACGACACGCAGCCCTGGCCGCCGCTGCCGGAACGGATGATGATCTTGGCCTCGTCAACGAATCTCATGTGATCTCCAAGCCCGGGATCGACCCGGACAGCAAAAAAAGCCGCCCAAGAGCACCCTCTTGAAGCGGCTTGAAAAATCGTCGCAACGACAATGTCTAGACGGCGGGAACGATATTGACCCTGGTCCGGACCTTGTTCTTGCGGGTGTATTTTTCAAACTTCACGACCCCGTCAATCAGGGCGAACAGCGTGTAATCCTTTCCAACACCGACGTTGACGCCGGGATGGACCTTGGTGCCGTGCTGACGCACGAGGATGTTGCCCGCCAGGACAGCCTGGCCACCGAACTTCTTCACGCCGAGCCGCTGACCGGCACTGTCGCGTCCGTTGCGTGAACTACCACCTGCTTTTTTATGAGCCATGTTTTCCTCCCGACGACACTAGGCCTGAATGGACTTCACCTTCAGGGTGGTGAAATCCTGACGGTGGCCCTGTGTTCTACGATAATCCTTGCGGCGTTTCTTCTTGAAAATGATGATCTTCTTGTCACGTCCGTGCTCGACCACCTCGCACGTCACGGCAGCGCCGTCGACGAAGGGCTGACCGATCTTCACATCGGCGCCGGTCCCGACCAGCAGGATCTTGTCCAGAGTGATCTCCGAACCGGCCTGCGCATCAAGCTTGGCGACCTTCAGGCTGCGGCCTTCTTCAACACGGAACTGCTTTCCGCCAGTTTCTACGATTGCAAACATCTTGCGACCTCCAAAATATTGAACGACGTGGCTACCTTTTCCGAGGAACCCCGTCAAGACTTTCATCACGCTACAAGGCCGCCCGGAGCAGAGCAGCCGTCGAGAGGGAGGATGTGCATAAAACGAAACCCGGGGGCCGTCAACCGAAATTTATCAACCGCCTCACAGGCACCACTTCCCCAGCGTCTCCCGCAGGTCCTTCAGGCTGTAGGGCTTGGGCAGATGCCCGTTCATGCCCGCCTCCCGGCTCTTCTGCTGGTCCGACTCCAGGACGTGGGCCGTGAGGGCGATGATCGGCACCTCCTGGCCCATGGCCCGGATGGCCCGCGTGGCGTCCAGCCCGTCCAGAACCGGCATCTGGATGTCCATGAGAATGATGTCGAAGACCTGCCCCCCGGCCAGGGCGTCCACGGCCTCCTGCCCGTTCTCGGCCATGGTCACCCGCGTCACGCCGAGGGTGCCGAGCATTTTCTTGAGCAGCCCGCGGTTGAAGGCGTTGTCCTCCACGGCCAGCACCCGGACGTCGGCGTAGCCCCCTTCCCCGGCCACATCCTGCGACAGCCCCTGCACGCGCGGCATGACGCGGGGGGGAACGTCCAGGGGCAGGACAAAGGAGAAGGTGCTGCCTTGACCGGGGAGGCTGCGCACGGAAATGCCGCTGCCGCCGAGCAGGCGGACCAGATTGTTGGCGATGGTCAGCCCCAGCCCCGTTCCGCCGTACTGCCGGGTCAGGGAGCCGTCGACCTGCTCGAAGGACGTGAAGATGTCCTTCTGGCGGTCGGCGGAAATCCCGATGCCCGTGTCGCGCACGAAGAAGTGCACGCAGGCCCGTCCGCCCCGCACCGGCTCAGCGCTGACCGTAATCTCCACGCAGCCCCTCTCGGTGAACTTGACGGCGTTGCCGACGAGATTGACCAGTACCTGCACAAGCCGCCCCGGGTCCGTGCGCACGGTCGCGGGCAGTCCCGTCGTGGTCAGCCGCAGCTCAAGGCTCTTCTGGTGGGCCTGTTCGCCGAACATGGTCCGCAGACGCCCGAGCATGGCCGCGAGATCCACATCCTCGGGCACGATGCGCATCATGCCGGCCTCGATCTTGGAAAAATCGAGGATGTCGTTGATGATGACCAGCAGGCTTTCGGCGCAGACCCGGATGCTCTGCACGCACTCGGCCTGGCCCGGGTCCAGGGCGGTGTGGGAGAGCAGCTCGCCGTGGCCGACGATGGCGTTCATGGGCGTGCGGATCTCGTGACTCATGTTGGCCAGGAACATGCTCTTGGCCTGGGAGGCCGCCTCGGCCCTGCGCCGGGCGTCGACGATCTCCGTGACCTCGATGACGCTGACGATCATTCCGCCGAAGGCGTCCTTGCCCAACACGGGCTGCATGCGCACCACCAGTGCCATGTCGCGGAAGGATTCGAGCTGGATCTCGCGCAGACGAGTCCGGGGGTCACGCGTAAGGCAGCGCAGGCCCTCTTCGAGTTCGTCCCTGAGGACTTCCCCAGGGAAAAGGCCCCAGACCTTGGTTCCGAGCAACCGCGCCCTATCCAGGCCGAGGATGCGGCAGAGGCTCGCGTTGACTTCGATCACGGCCCCCTCCTCGTCGCTCAGGGCCACGCCTTCATCGATGCCGGCCAGAAGTGACTCCAGGCGCGACTTCTCCTGCAGCAGGGCGTTTTCGGCCTGCTTGCGCTGGGTCACATCCATGAAGACTTCGAGAATGAGCGTCTCGCCCTTGAGAATGACGGGGATGGAACTCTTGATGACGTCGAGGGTCCGACCCTGCATGGCGTGCATGCGCACCTCGTGCTCGAACTCGACCCTGGGGCCGTGCTCGGACGTCTCGGACTCCTCGCAGAACATGTCCCAGGGAATGCGGCGCTCGAAGAACCATCCGGGCTCGATGTCGAGGAGATTGGTGGCGGCGAGGTTCACGCGGCGGATGGCGCGGTCCTGGCCGAGGATGGCGATACCCACGGGCAGGGCCTCCAGAATCCGCTCCATGCCGGCATTGGCCTCGACCACAGCCTCTGCGTCCTGGGCCCGCTCCTCCAGGAGCCCACCCACGGCGGCCATGCTGCGCAGGCACAGGCCGCTCAGAACCGCCAGCAGCAGGCCGCCCAGAGCAATGCGGGCCGCCAGCGCACGGTTGGCACGCGTCTGATGATCGTCGATGTGCCCGGAGATACTCTCGGTGATGCGCTGCGCCAGGGACTGCGCCGTGACCTCGGCCTGGAGGAAGAGGCTCTCGACACGCGCAACCGCGGCCGGATCGTGCGTCCCCGACTTGCCCGCGGCCGCGGTCAGCTTGATGCTCGCGTCCAGAATCCCCTGGACCATGGGTACGAGCGGCGAAGCCATGGCCAGGAACTCGGGAGGCATGGGCGCAGGCAGGGCCAGGGGAACGGTCCCGGCCGCATCCCCTTTCACGCGCAGTTCCCCGCCCTGGTGCATGAGGACCAGAAGCCCCTTGGCCCGCAGGAGGCGCCTGTCCGCCTCGGCGGAAAGGTCCGCGGCATCGAACGCGTTGCTCTCCCCCGTCAGCCTGGAAATGGCCAGCCGCGCGGCCCCGAGATCGAAACGAAGAGTCTGCACCAGTTCCAGATGGCGCTGATCGGAGCGCAGCAACTGCTGATGCTCGGCGATGCTCAGGAAACGGTACACTTCGATGCCCATCAGCGCGGCAGCTCCCGCGACCATGCAGACCAGCATGACCAGCAGGCGCTTCTGATCGGAATGCCTCCAGCGGAGGGCAAAGGCGCTCTTCATAGGGCCCTGGCCAGGACGAAGACATCCACCTTCGCGGCCCCGGCCTCCAGGCAGGCGCGGACGCAGGCCGTCATCGTGGCCCCGGTGGTCATGACGTCATCGACGATGAGGATGTGCCGCCCCCGCATCTCCGCGGAGGCGGCGAAGGCCCCGGCGACGTTGCCGCGTCGGGCGGCGCGGCCCAGGCTCGACTGGGTGCGCGTTTCCCGGGTCTTGACCAGGGTGTGCGTCAGCGGCCGCAGGGACATGTTTCGCCCCAGCATCCGGGCCAGCTCCGCGCTCTGGTTGAATCCGCGGCGCAGCACATGGCCCGGCAGCATGGGCACGGGCACGATCACGTCCGGCCGGGCCAGCCCCCGCAGGGCCCAGGCCTGACGGGTCAGGAACGACAGCAGGCGCCCCAGGCCATGCTCGTGCCCGAACTTGTGCCGATGCACCAGTTCCTTGAGGGGCCCGTCGTAGGGGCCGTGGAAGGCCAGCCCCGACCAGGGCGGCGGGGACATGCGGCAGGCCAGGCAGAGGTAGACCGGCGAGCCGGGATCGGCGTAGCAGGTACCGCACAGCGGGCAGTGACCGCCCCGGCGCGGCGTCAGTTCCGATGCGCATTCCGGGCACAGGGGATAGTCGCGCGGATCGTCCAGCACCGCCGCGCAGAGCTGGCAGCGGCGGCCGGCAAGACAGGCCAGGACGTCCAGAAAACGCCCGGCCTTGACCGCAAGGCCCCCTACCACCCGCTCCTCCCGGCCAGATCGCGCACGGCCTGCATAGCTTCGCTGCTCCTGGAGAAATCCCCGGCCTCGTCGATGCCGCGCAACAGGGCGGTTCCTTCCAGGCGGAAGTCCAGGGCATCCAGAAAATAGCGCAGAGTCGGCAGAATGCCCTCGAAAAGCTTCTCGCCGCGCGTGCGGCCGGCGAGGAGTACGACATATGCCGGGCGTACGGAACCCGCGGCCCGACCACCCTGCCTGGCCATGTACCTGCACTGGGCGCGATCGATCCAGGCCTTGGCCTGGCTGGGGAGATGATAGAAATAGACGGGCGCGGTCAGGACGAGCCCCGAGGCCTGATCGAGCCGCGCGAAGAGCTCCTCCGCCGCGTCCTCGCCGCTCATGCGGCAGACGCCGTCTACGGCGCAGGCGCCGCAGCCCGTGCAGGGCTCGACATGGTGGTCCCTCAGGCGCAGGACATGGCTTCCGCCATGCAGGCAGCGAGCGAAGAAGTCCGCGGCCTGATCGCTGTTGCCGCCCCCGCGGGGGCTGAGGGACATGATGACGGGCAGGCTCATGAACGGCATTTGCGGACGAATTCCGCCCGCACGTATTCCCCGACCGTCTGCGTGGTCAGGGTCCAGTCGGTTTCGACGTAGAGCGCGTTCTCAAGCTGGGGAAGGACGCCCGGGCTTACCCAGAACACCTGTCGGTCCGTCCGGCTGAAACGCAGATGCCAACTGGCATCGGAACCCACGTGTCAGCACCTGTTCCGGAAGTCGTGTTCGCCTTCGAGGATCATGAAGCCCCCTAGCGGATGAATTCGGTGAAAAAGGGGTTGTTGAGCCGTTCCTGCCGCACCGTGGTTTCGGGGCCATGGCCGGGATAGATGACGGTGTCCTCGGGCAGGGTGAAGATCTTGGTGCGCACGGAACGCATGAGCTCCCGCTCGGAGCTGCCGGGAAAATCGGTGCGCCCCACGGATCGGTAGAAGATCAGGTCGCCGACGAAGACGGCACCGATCGCCTCGAAATAGAAGGACAGGCTGCCGGGGCTGTGGCCGGGGGTGGCCAGGACGCGGCACGTCGTGCCCAGCAGGAGCAATTCGCCCTCCTCCAGCGGGGTGATCTCGAAGGAAGGAGTGCGGGGAAACCCCATCATGCCGCCCCCGCCGAGTTCCGTCTGCATGAGGTAGGCGTCCCTGGGATTGGCCATGACCGTCACGCCCGCGGCCGCCACCAGGTCCGCGTTGCCCTGAATGTGATCGAAGTGCAGGTGCGTGTTGAGCACGCTGTGGAGGACGAGCTTTCTGGAGGAGAGAAAGGACAGGATCTCGTCGGCGTCCCCGCCCGGGTCGATGACCACGGCTTCGCGGTCGGAGTGCAGGACATAGCAGTTGGTATCCAGAGGCCCCAGGGGCATGGCGGTCACGTGAAGCATCGATTCCTCCCTCGGAAATGGTGTCTTCCCGGGCTGTAGCCACCTTCGACCCAAAACACAATTCTCCTTTCTGGACAAGGGGTGCGGCATGAGGCAAAGGCTTCGGAAACACCCCGGGGTCAATCATGAACACGGCCAGCAACGCTTCTCCCCTGCGCCGGCAGGACATCGTCGAATACGAGCCTCTGCTCAAAAGCTCCCTCAAGGAGCTCCTGTCCTTTTCCTCCTACAGCCTCATGTTCCCGGCCGTCAGTCCCGAGGAACTCGAACCCGACGCCGAACATCCCTACGGCAGAGCCGTGCTGGAGGACGACCGACTCCAGCTGCCCCTCATCCGAGGCGACAGGCTGCTGGCGGTCTTCGAGGCCCGCGGCGTGGACGCCCTCAAGACGGCCCAGGCCCTGCCCTACCTGCCGGTCATGGCCTCCCTGTGCCTGGAGCAGATCGGGCTCAGGAAACTCGCCATCACCGACCCCCTGACTGGCCTGGCCAACCGCCACAGCCTGCACGGGGCGCTGATGCGCGAGATCTCGGGCATCCTCGGCTCCATCATGCCCGGCCCCGAGGCCGTGGCCGATGATTCCCTGCAGGGGCACAGCGCCTGCTTCGGACTGATCATGATCGACCTGGACCGCTTCCGCCAGGTCAACGAGAGCTACGGGCACCTCTTCGGCGACCGCATCCTGAACCTCGCGGCCGAGGTGCTGCGCGACGCGTGCCCCAAGCAGGCACTTGTATGCCGCCTGGACGGCGACTCCTTCGGCGTGCTCTGGCCCCAGGCCTCAAGGTCCAAGCTGCGCGAACTGGCGTCGAACCTCGGCGTCGAGATGTCCAAGGTCACGGCCCGCTTCGCCCCCCTGCGCGAGGACGTGTCCGTGTCGGCCAGCATCGGCTTCGTCAACTATCCCCAGGACCTCCAGGGCGCGCAGTTCCAGAAGGCCCCGGCCGAACAGGCCTGGCTGGTGCTGGAGAAAGCCGAGAAGGCCCTGAACACGGCCAAGGCCTGCGGCCGCGGGCAGGTCTACTCCTTCAACCAGATCCTGGCCCAGGGCGGCGTCGTGCTCGAGGTCATGCCCATGAACAGGCTGATCATCAATCTCGGCCGCAGCGTGGACGCCCACGAGGGTCAGCGTTTCCTGGTCTGGTCGCGCAAGTTCAACGGACGCGAGACCATCGTCGGCGCCAGCGGGGACGTGGTCTTCGGGCACTACCCGCCCATGTACAAGGCCGAGGTCTCCCTGGTGGAGGTCCAGGACGAGATGGCCATCGCCGAAATCCTGGTCCAGAACGACCCGGACTGGGTGGTGGAGAAAGGGGACAAGCTGACGCTCCTGGACGAGCATTCGGGACTGATGGAGCAGCGCGAAGCCCAGCCCGGCGCCCGCTCCCCGCAGAAGGACCTGCTGACCGGCCTCTACCCCTACCGCGATTTCCTGCAATCCTGGCAGACCGTACGCAGCCAGTCCAAGACCTTCTCCGTGCTGCTCATGCGACTGGAGTCGCCCCACGCCGAACGCACGCCCATGGACCAGATGAAGGAGGAGCAGTTCTTCCAGGCCCTGACCAACCGCGCCGAAGCCCTCTTCGGCCCGTCGGCCCTGGGCGGCCGCTACAGCATGAACTGCGTCGTCTACCACGTGCCTGACATGGAGCAGTCCGAATGCGCGCGGGCCGTGCGAGAACTCTTCGAGGACGAGCGCTTCGCCGGGCTGGACAAGTCCGTGGGCATCGCGGGCTACCCCTTCCTGGACTTCACCCGCTCCGACATTCTGGACAACGCACGCAAGGCCCTGGACCACGCCGCGCTGCTGCAGGATGAAAAGATCGCCTGCTTCGACTCCATATCCCTGAACATCAGCGCCGACCGGCTCTTCGCCCAGGGCGAAGTCTACGACGCCATCGCCGAGTACAAGAAGGCCCTCACGGCCGACGAAGGCAATCTCCTGGCCCGCAACTCCCTCGGCGTCTGCTACGCCCGCCTGAACAAGTACACCTCGGCCAGGGCCATCTTCCAGGATCTCGCGGCGAGCCATCCGGACCAGATCATGCCCCTCTACAATTTCGGCTGCGCCTGCCTCAAGGATGGAGACCCCGAAGCGGCGCGGCAGGCCTTCGAGCAGGTCCTGGCCGTCAAGCCCGACCACATCTACGCCCTCATCCGCCTGGGCCTCATGGCCGAGGAGGAAGGGGACTTCGAGCGGGCCTGGGCCCTCTACGAGCAGGTCGGCGCCGCCCCCGAAGGCGAAGGGCAGACACCGGCGAGCAGCCTGGCCCACCGCTACCTGGCCCGGCTGGCCTTCCGCCGCGACGACCGCGACACGGCGCGCGAACTCCTCCACCAGGCCATCACCGCCAACCCCCAGGACGCCCACTCCTTCCACCTCCTGGCCAAGATCTACCTGGAGCGCGGGGACGACCCGGAGATCGCCGAATCCCTGGCCCGCCAGAGCGTGCATCTCAAACCCGACGCGCCGGCCTTCTGGGAAGTCCTCATCTCGGCCCTGGAGCAGCAGGGCAAGGCCGAGGAGGCCGGACAGACAAAAATTCGCGCCGCGGCCCAAACCGGTTGACAGCGCGTCCCTCTTTGCCCTAAAGGGGCTTCTCACGAGCGATCCCCGGTAGCTCAGTTGGCAGAGCAGGTGGCTGTTAACCACCCTGTCGGCAGTTCAAATCTGTCCCGGGGAGCCAGAATTTCCAAGGCCCTTCACATCGAAGGGCCTTTTCTTTTTCCGCCCCCCTGCTTTTTCCCCAATCTTCGACACAACCTGACTCCAAGGTGCAGGTCTTCGGCCGGGTGCCGTCCGTGCGGCGTCGGCTGTCCGACTGCGCCAGGCATCGTCGGGAGAACCGTTGCCCTCGCCCGAAGCACGGTTTCCGGCCGTGCACGCAACGGTTATCCCCTACGAGGCCGGCAAAGGAGTTCCGACGCCGCACGGACGGCACCCGGCCGAAGACCCCTCCGCACCGGAACCTAGCCCCAATCTGCATTCTCTGCTTGCCTTTTCCCCTCCAACCGGTCCAAAATACATTCTCATGAATTCTCCCACCAGCAAGAAGCCCCGACCAGCCTCCCGCCCGTCCGACCACGGCCGCATCGTGGCCGAGCCGTCCTCTTGTCTGGACACGCTGCAGCTCGAACGCCTGGAACGGGAGTTCAGGACATGGGCCGAAGGAACGCCGCGCGCCGACGTGGCCCTGTCCCGCAGACGCATCCTGCTCATCTTCCTGCTCATCCGCCATACCGGGGCCAAACTGCACGAGATCCTGACGCTGAACCCCGTCCGCGACGTCGACCATGACGCCCTGACCGTAGTCTTCGGCCGCGACGCGCAGGGCGGCGAGACGCGGACGGTGCCCCTTTCCGAAACACTGTCGCGGGAAATCACGGCGCTGCTGGGCGACGAGACCTTCCTCCGCAGCGCAGGGCAGACACTCAGCGTGGACCCGGCCTTCGTGCGCCGCAAGTTCTACGAACGGGCCCAGGCCTGCGGTTTCCCCAAGCAGCTGGGCAGCCCCGAGGCCATCCGCAAGTCCCGCGGGGTCGAGCTGATGCAGTCCAACATGCCCCTGCCGGCGGTGCAGAAGTACCTGGGCCATTCCACGCCCAACCTGACGTCGTCCTACGTCTCGTTCTCCGAAGACGACATCCAGGCCGTGACGTCCACGTTCCTGCAGCGCGAAAGCGCGCGCAAGACCAGCGCCCGCAACTCCTTCTTCGGCCGCGTCGGCCACATCCTGCCGGCCGACCTGCAGGCAGTGGTGGAACTGGTCACCCCCGGGGGGCATACCCTCTCGTCCATCATCACCCTGGACAGCCTGAAACGCATGGGCCTCAAGGAGGGCCGCCTGGCGACCATCGAGGTCAAGGCGCCCTGGGTGCACTTGTACCGATCCGAAGCAGAGCCCCTCTGCTCGGCCGAAAACCGCTTCCTCGGCAGCATCGTCCGCCTGAACCGCGGACGGATCAACACCGAATGCGTCCTGCGCATCGACGCCGAGACCGAACTGTGCGCCATCGGGACCAACGAGAGCCTCGACCGTCTCGGGCTGCGCGAAGGCGCGACGGCCTGGGCCGTGTTCGGCGCGTACTCCACCATCCTGCGCGTCGACTGAATCCTTCCACAACGCATTGATCTCCACAGGAGACCGGCATGGATGCAACACGGCAAAGGGAAAGCATCATCGAGGACAACGCGCGAGAGTACGGCGCCCTCTACAACTTCATGAACTGGATCGATGCCGACCGCGCAGCCGAGGCCCGGCAGCGGCGGGACGCTCTGCTCGCACGGCCCGGCGTGAGCCTGTCCTGCCTGGGCACCAAGATCCATCACGGGCCCCTGTCTCCCGGTTGCCGACAGTGCGCGGACAAGGCCTGGTCATGCCTGTTCATCAGCGGCCGCTGCAACGGCCGATGCTTCTACTGCCCCACGCCTCAGAACAACGACGACCCGCCCATGTCGGGCACCGTGCCTTTCCGGCGCGCCGGGGATTTCGCGGCCTTCGTCAGGCTGTTCGGGTTCGGCGGAGCGAGCGTCAGCGGCGGCGAACCGTTCCTGGATTTCGAACGCAGTCTCGAATACGTCCGCGCCCTGCGCGCGACCTGCGGCCCCGACCTGCACATCTGGCTCTACACCAACGGCATCCTGGCCACCGCGGAGAAGCTCGCCAGGCTCGCCCTGGCGGGCCTGGACGAAATCCGCTTCGACATAGGGGCCACGGACTACTCCCTCGACGCGGTCCGTCTGGCCGGGGGCGTCGTACCCACGGTGACCGTGGAAATCCCGGCCGTTCCCGAGGAATTGCAACGCCTGCGGACGCTGCTGCCAAAGATGTGGGAGGCCGGGGTCTCCCACCTGAACCTGCATCAGCTCCGCCTCACCCCGCACAACGCCCGCCATCTGCTGGAACGCGACTACACCTTCGTGCATGGCCCCAAGGTCACGGTGCTCGAATCGGAACTGTGCGCCCTGGAACTGGTGGCCCACGCCGCAGCGCTGGGGCTGCCCCTGGCCATCAACTACTGCTCCTTTGCCTACAAGAACCGTTTTCAGGCCGCGGCCGCCCGCGAGCGTTTCGGTTCGTGGCTGCTGGAGAACGGCGAAGAGTTGACCGCAAGCGGCCATATCCGGACGGTCGAGACGCAGGATTCCCCGCATTCCCCCTGGCAAGCCACGCCGCTGTCCGCCGTCGCGGCCTCGGACGCAGCGCTGCGGGTCCGCTACGACGCTGCGTTCCTGCGCCCCGCCGGCGCCCCCGGACACGCCCACCGCATCGTTCCCGTCACGGAGGGGTTCGACGTCGTGCTGGAACGCCACTGCGTCCAGGAACCGCAACCCAGCACCCTGGACGGCTTGCGTCACAAACGTCAGCCCCCCGTTGCGGACCCAGCGCTGCCGGGACTGTACCCACCCCGGCTCGACGCATCTTTCGAATGGCTCACGCCCGGGCTTGGGGTGTACTTTTAGCGCGCAATACTTACTGAAAAAGAGTGTTCACCAACGCAAGGAGGAAGCCATGTTCGCCCGAAAACTGATAAGATGTGTCCTGTGTCTGCCGATGCTGGCCATACTGGCCGTCCTGGTCGGGTGCGCGGCTTTGCCCTTCGCCGAGCGCTACAGTCCTGGGGCCACGGAAGTCGTCTTGTGGGGGTCCGAATCGGTACCCATCGGGCCCGGGTGGCGCTTCATAGGCGACGAGCAGGTCTCTGTCCGCGGCAAGATCAGGGACACCGTCCTGACGCCGGTCGACTTTGTCCAAACCCTGGTTTTCGTGAAGGAGGGGGACGGGCCGGCCTCGATCCTGCTGCTGTCGAGAGTCGTCAAAACCGCCGGCAGAGAAGTCTTCGTCTACCTCGGAGGCTACAAGACGGAGCTCGGCGGCCGCGAATACCGCGAAAGCATGTACTACCTGTCGTCCTCGACCACCGACCCGGAATACCGGCGCTACCTGGCGAAGGCCGCCGGTGCAGGGGTCACGCTGGCATCGAGCTACCGAGTCAGGGTTCAGGACAGGCTTCCCGTGGACACGGTCCTGACTCGTGTCATGGAACTGACTCCGGGAGAGGGGGCTTCGCAGCTGCCGCCCTTCGCGAGACTGTACCCTCAGGAACGCCTCGACCCGATCGTTCGTCGGGGTTCCCGTTGAGCGGGAGAAGGGGCTGACGGCACAAAGAGAATGCCCTCCGTTGTTGACAGCCGCGCCCCCTTTCCCTAAAAGCGCCTTCTGGCCGACGTTCCCCGGTAGCTCAGTTGGCAGAGCAGGTGGCTGTTAACCACCCTGTCGGCAGTTCAAATCTGTCCCGGGGAGCCAGAAAATTTCACGCCGCAGGCGACAAAAAACCCCTTGTTTCCAAGGGGTTTTTTGTTTTCAGCGAACGGGGAGGCGGCAGGCCCGGCTACTTGCGACCGGCCTGGGCCTTGCGGGCCTCCACGTAGTGCGCCGCGGCCAGGGCCGCGACGCAGCCGTCGGCCGCGGCCAGGACGATCTGGTTGGCGTACTTCTGCCGCAGGTCGCCCACGGCGAAGATGCCCGGCAGGCTCGTTTCGCACTTCTCGTCGGTGACGACATACCCCGCGGCGTTCATCTTCACCCCTGCCGGCACCAGCATGTTGTTGGGCCTGAACCCGACGAAGATGAAGACGCCGTCGGTGTCGATGTCGCGGGTTTCCCCGGTCTCCACGTGCTGGACGGTCACGCCGGTCACGCCCTGGTCGTTGGCCGCGATGTTCGTCAGCACGGAACTCAGGACCAGGGTGATGCGCGGCTCGGCGAAGACGCGCTGCTGCAGGATGCGGCTGCCGCGGAACTCTTCCCGGCGGTGCACAAGATAGACCTTGCTGCAGATCTTGGAGAGGTACAGGGCGTCCTCCAGGGCCGTGTCGCCGCCGCCGACGACGATGACGGTCTTGCCGCGAAAGAAGAAACCGTCGCACGTCGCGCAGTAGGACACGCCCTTGCCGTACTGCTCCATCTCACCGGGCACGCCCAGCTTGCGGGCCGAGCCGCCGGCGGCCAGGATCACGGCGTGGGTGTTCAGGCGCGTCCCGTCGGTCAGCACCACCTCATGGAAGTCAACGCCGGGCTCCACCCTGGCCACCTCGTTCTCCCGAATCTCCAGATTGTACCGCTTGGCGTGGTTCAGAAACTTCTCGCACAGCTCGAAGCCCCCGACCTCCTCGATGCCGGGGTAGTTCTCCACGTCCTTGGTCAGGGCGATCTGCCCGCCGGGCATGCCTTTCTCCACCAGCACGGAGTGCATGGCCGCGCGCATGGCGTAGATGCCCGCCGAGAGGCCCGCCGGCCCGCCGCCGACGATGACCAGATCGTACATGTTGTTTTCCAAGACTTTCTCCTTCCGGGCACCGGCCCGCTCAATCCTTCTTGTTGTTGTCGTCCTTGCCGAACTGGGCCATGGCCTGGGCAAGATTCTTCAGACGCTCGTCCACCAGAGCGTAGATGGTGCCCTTGGGATAGCTTCCGTCCTTTTTCCGTATCCCGGCCTTCTTGCCGGTCAGTATCTCGATGCCCTGCTCGATGCTCTCCACGGACCAGATATGGAACGTCCCCCCGCGCACGGCGTCCACGACCTCGGGCTTGAGCATGAGGTCCTTGACGTTTGCCTTGGGGATGATGACGCCCTGCTCGCCGTTCAGTCCGCGCGCCTTGCAGCAGGCGAAGAATCCCTCGATCTTGTGGTTGACCCCGCCGATGGCCTGCACCTCGCCGTTCTGGTTGACGGAGCCCGTCACCGCGATGCCCTGCTTGATGGGCACGCCCGAAAGGCTCGACAGCAGTGCGTACATCTCCGTGGACGAGGCGCTGTCGCCGTCCACCCCGGAATAGCTCTGCTCGAAGGCGATGGACGCGCTCATGGCCAGGGGCTTGTCCTGGGCGAACATCTTGCGCAGGTAGCCCCCGAGGATGAGCACGCCCTTGTTGTGGGTGCTGCCCGAGAGGTCGGCCTCGCGCTCGATGTTGATGATGCCGGCCTTGCCCATGGACGTGGCCACGGTGATGCGGCTGGGCTTGCCGAACATGATGTCGCCCATGCTGTACACGGCCAGGCCGTTGATCTGGCCGACCTTGGCGCCGTCCGTGTCGATCATGATGGACCCGCGGTCGATCATGTCCTGGATCTTTTCCTCAATCAGGCTGGAGCGGTGGATGCGGGCCTCGACGGCATGCGCCACGTCATCCCCCTCCACCGTGTCGCGGCCGGCCTGCTGGGCGAAATACTCGGCCTCCATCAGCAGATCCGTCAGCTTGGGAAAGGTGGCGGCCATCTTCTCCTGCCGCCCGCCCATGCGCACGGCCTCCTCCACCAGGGCCGCCACGGCCGTGCGGTCGAAGGGGCGCAGGCCATGTTCGGCGCAGCGGGCGCGGACGAAGCGGGCGAACTGGCTCACGGCCTCGCCGGTGTTGTCCATGGTCGTGTCGAAGTCCGCGCGGACCTTGAATATCTTGGGCACGTCATCGTCGTAGTGCTGGAGCAGGTGATACATGTAGGTGTCGGCCAGGACGATGACCTTGATGTCCATCTCGATGGGCTCGGGCTTCATGGACGAGGTGGTGAACAGGTAGAAGGGGTCGTAGGTCTGGATCTCCATCTTGCGGCTCTTCAGGGCGCGCTTGAGGGACTGCCAGACGCCCGGCTCCATGATGGCGTCCAGGAGGTTCAGCACCAGATAGCCGCCGTTGGCGCGCACAAAGGATCCGGCCTTGATGCGCGAGAAGTCCGTGCGCCAGACGCCGCTGCGGTCCACGATGCGTTCGATGCTGCCGAACAGGTTGCGGTAGGTCGGGTATTCCTCGATGATGACCGGCGGCCCCTGCTGCTCGGAGTTGTCCACCATCACGTTGACCGTGTACTGCTCGAAGGGATCGCCCACGGGCATGTGCGGGGGCTGTTCCTGGGCGAAGAAGATGGCGATGTTCTCGACCATGTTGTCGATCATGTGCTGAAAGTACTCGTTCAGCTCCTCGCAGGCGAAATCCTCTCGCAAGGGGGCGATGAGGTCGTCTGCCAGGTTCGAGAACATGGTCTTGTCGGCCTGCCGGTTCTTCTCCTGAATCTCCTTCTGGAGCTGGCGGACCTGCAGGAAGATGGAATCGATCTCGCTCTTGATCTCGGAATGCTTGGCCTTGATGCGCTCGAACTCGTCGCGGGGGAAGCGGCCCTTGTCGACCATCTGTTCGAGCTTGAGGACCGGGGTGGGTTCGCCGTCGACGACGGGCATGACTTCGGGCGGCTGCCCCTGGCGTCCCTGGAAGGTGACCAGGGCGAAGCCGGCCTCCTTGACCTGTTTTTCGAGATTCATGAAGAAGCTCGCGGTCTTCTTCTCGTAGGCCTCGTTGATCTCGTTCTTGCGGGCAAGATATTCCGGGCTCTCGAAGAGCTTGGGGACCTCTTTCCTCAGCTCGTCCACCAGCCCCTGCATGCTCTTCTTCAGACGCGCGCCCTGTCCCTGTCCCAGGCGCACCAGGATGGGGGCTTCGGGGTCCTTGAAATTGTTCAGGTAGCACAGGTCGCCGGGCACCTTGCCGCCCTGGACGGCCAGGGCCAGGACCTTCTTCACGGCGTCCATGCGGCCGGAGCCCGGAGCGCCGGTGACCAGAATGTTGAAGCCCGGACGGCGCACCCCGATACCGAAACGCAAGGCTTCGACGCCCCGGTCCTGGCCGAGGATCTCGTCCAGGGGTTCGAGTTCGTCCGTGGTGGCGAAAGGCAGGGTGGAGATGTCGAGGGTCCACCGCAGTTCTTCGGGAGTCAGTCGTAACGATTCACTCATGCCTACCTCGCTCGTTGTTGTGCTCGTTCGCCCGCATCCGCACCGACGTGCGGCCCGCGAGCCTGGGCAGGACGATCCTGAGCATGCCGCCCGCGTAGCTGGCGGTCACATGGTCCGCATCCACGGGCGAGGAGAGCCGCACGGAGCTGGCGAACCCCTGCCGGGAAATGTACAGACTTCCCGCGCCCCGGTCCTCCTCCACCTTTTCCCCGGAAATGGACAGCCGGTTCCCGGACACCGAGACCTTGATGGAATGCGGGTCGAGGTTGGGAACGAGGGCCGTGACGACGATGACGTCGCCTTCGCTGACCACGCGCACGTCAGGCTCGCAGCGCAGCAGCCGAAGATCCAGGGGGCTGCAGAAGTCCCGCACGAGGGAGTCGAAGAGCTCCTCCATGTCCTGTCGGAGCTTTCCGAGTTCGGCGCGGTGCCACAAATGCAGATCGGACATATCGCCTCCGCCGCAAAATGTGAAAAACTGTCAGAGGCCGGAGAAAAAGGTCCCGAAGGAAATGTTCCCGGCGTCGCCAAGGCAATGAATATCACTCCGGGCGCCCCTGCGGTCAAGTCCGTGTTCGAGGTCGGCGCGCAGGGCCGGCAGCCCCGCCTGACGCTGGGCGTGGTCGAAATCGACGATGAGCAGGCGGGCGTGCGGGTGGACGTGCAGGGATCCGGGCAGGCGGTAACGCCGTGCGTGGCGGGTGTCGAGGGCGGCGCCGCGCTCCAGAAGCCCGCGGATCCAGACGGAGGCCGCCGCCTGGTCCGCGAGCCGGCCGTCCATCTCGCGCATCCGCCAGACGATGCCTCCGCGCCCCTTCAGGCGCAGGTCCCCGTCAGCGTAGCGCCGCAGCAGAAAAAAAACGGCGGCGCCCTGCGGGGACAGGGCCACGAGGTCGACCCGGCCTGCGGCAAAAGGGGCGTCAACTGCCAGAACACAGGAGTGGCGGAGAAAGAGGCGGTCCAGAATGGCCTGCCGGCGGTCCGCATGGCGGCAGGCGCGGCGGCGGACATGATCGTAGTGTTCGGCCAGCTCGGACAGGGTCCGGACCGAGCGCGCGCAGGCCGCGTCATCCCCGAGAACGGCCCGCCCTCCCGGATGGGCCAGCAGGAGATGCTCGGACTCGATGCGGCATAGCGTCTCGCCGCCGCGCAGCCCGATCTCGACGAAAGCGTTCCCGTGCAGCCGCACGGCGACCCCGGACTCATCGACTCGGGGAACTGCTTCCGAATCAGTCACGACCTTCGACCACCAGCCGCTCTCTTCACGCCGCAGTTCGTTCAATCGCAGACACAGTTCGAGCCAGCGCGGACGGTCCGGCGCGTCCTGCGGAGGGAGGTATTGCGAAATCCGGTCTGGCACGTCGTTCATCCTGGAGGTTGAAAGGATCAGGGCGGCATCTCGCCTTTCGGCCACGAAGTCAGCGTACCGGCAAACACTCCACCGCTTCCGGGCTGATCTCCGCCAGAACCATGTCGCCGATTTCCAGCCTCGCCGCCTTGAAGTCCGCCAGATGCATCTGCACATGCAGAGGATACCCAAGTTCAACGCTCAAGGAAACCATATCCCCCTCGAGACGCACCTTGGACAGCGGCCCTCGGTTAGGCCCGGTATCCGAGGGCTTGCCCAGCCGCACGCCTTCCGGGTCGATGGAAACCTGTACCCGGCCTGCCTCGCATGCCGACACCGGAACCCGGAAGTTCTCGGCGATCCGGCACCACTTCCGGCCGTCCTCGGCCGTCACGAGACCGGCGTAGGAATTCGTCCGCGCGCGCGTAACCAGCTTGCCGTCATCGAGATAGATGAACTCGGGACACAAGGCCTTGGCCTGGGAGCGGTTGTGGGTGCACAGCACGAGGGTGGTATCCCCCCGGTCGCGCAGTTCGGCCACAATCTGCTCGATGAGGACCCTGTTCTGGGTATCCACGCTTGCGGTGGGCTCGTCGAGCAGCAGCACCTTTGGGCGGCTGGCCAGAGCCCGGGCTATGGCCACGCGCTGGGTCTCCCCTCCTGACAGGCGCGGGGCGTAGGCTTCGGCCAGATGCCCGAGACCGACCAGTTCCAGGGCCTCGGCCACCAGCACGGCCCGCCGCTCGCGGTCCACCCCGCGCACAGCCAGCCCGTAGCCGACGTTCTCGCGCACGCTGCGGCTGAACATGACCGGATGCTGCTCGACCAGTCCGACATCGCGCCGCAAAACACGCAGGCTGGGCTCGTTCCAGGATACGGGACGCCCTTCGAAATGCACTTCCCCCGCATGGGGGGCGTTCAGAAATGCCAGGATGGACAGCAGCGTGGATTTTCCGGCCCCGTTGGGCCCCTGCAGCGCGTAGGTCCGTCCCTGCTCGATGCGCAGCCCGGCCAGGTCGAGCACTGTCCGGCCGTCATGGGATACGCGCACGTTCTGCAGATCGTAGAGGCTCATCGGCGCGTCCTCCCCTGCACATACCCCAGCAGCATGTTCACGCCCAGACTGATGGCCAGCAGCACGAGCCCCAGAGCCAGGGCCAGCACGAATTCGCCCTTGTCGTATTCGAGAGCCATGGCCGTCGTCATGGTACGGGTGAAGCCCTTGGCGTTGCCGCCGAGCATCATGGAAATGCCGATCTCGGATATGACCCTCCCGAATGCGGCGACAACAGCTGCCATGATGCTGAACCGCGCCTCGTGCAGGATGACCATGGCCGACTGCCACCCCGAAGCCCCGAGGGTGAGCGCCGTGCGGCGGTATCGTTCGTCTATGCGGCTCACCGCTGCGATGGTGAAGGCGATGACGATGGGTGTGATGAGGATGATCTGACCCACTATCATGGCTTTCTGCGTGTACAGCCAGCCAAGTGCGCCGAAAACGCCCCTGCGGGAAAGGACGGAATAGACGAGCAGTCCGATGACTACGGTGGGCAGCGCCAGCATGGTATTGAAAAACGTGATGCACGTCTGCCTGCCGCGAAACCGTCCGATGCCGATGGCAAACCCGGCCGGCACCCCGAGAATGCATGCGGCCAGGGTGGACCAGAAGCTGACATTCAAGGACACGCCGACGATGTGCAGCAATTCGGCGTTGAAACCGATCACCATCATCAGCGCTGCGTGAAGACTGTCCCAGAAAAACATGAAGAGACTCCGAGATGAAATAAAATAAGAGGCCCACTGCAACAGCGGGCCCCGTCATCGCCGAAGACCTGATTCTTCGGCAGATATCCTGTGCCCCTGCGGCCTACTTCGCGTCGGGGAAGAAGAGCTGCTTGTCAAGCAGCTTGAAGTCACCGATGACCTTCTGTCCGCGTTCGGAGACCAGCCACTTGGCGAAGGTGTCCGCCAGATCGAAGCGCACGTGGGGATGCTTGGCCGGGTTGACCGGGATGACGCCGTAGGGGTTGAAGAGCGTCTTGTCGCCTTCACTGACGGGTTCGAGCTGCAGGCCCTCGGCGCGGCCGTACTTGTACTGGACGTAGGTTCCGCGGTCCGTGATTGTGTAGCCCTGCTTTTCCTCGGCAAAGGTCAGGGTCTTGCCCATGCCCTGTCCGATGGACATGTACGCCTTCATGCCTCCGGGGTGGACGGTCTTGAACTTCACGTCCTTGTCCTTGGCCTTGAAGACGGTATCCTCTTCCTTCAGGGGCAGCCCCGTGGCCTTCCAGAGCTCCTGCTCCTTGGCGTGGGTGCCGCTGTCGTCGCCGCGGGAAACGAACACCGCCTCGGACTGGGCGATCTTCTTCATGGCGGCCGCCGCGTCGGGGCCCTTGGCATTGGCCGGGTCGCTGGCCGGGCCGATCAGCAGGAAGTCGTTGTACATGACGTAGTAGCGCTTGGTGCCGAAGCCGTCGGCCACGAACTTCTCCTCGCGGGCCGGGTCGTGCACGAAGATGACGTCCACGTTGCCGTCGACGCCGTCCTTGATGGCCGCGCCGGTTCCCTTGGCCACGACCTGGACGTCGATGCCCGTGTCCTTCTTGAACTCGGGCAGAAGCGCCTCAAGGAGCCCCGAAGACTCGGTACTGGTGGTGGTGGACATCTTCAGCACCTTGTCCTGGGCCATGGCCGTGACGGGCAGCAGCAACAACGCGAATACCAAGAGCAATTCCTTCATGCTTCCTCCAGATATGTAAAGATTGACACACGGCGCTATGCATAAGTCAATCTTGACACAAGAACAAGCACGAAGCGGACCGGCGCGTCACCTGAGAGTCGTTTCCACCGAAGGCTGGACGGAAGCCGACCGGGTGTCGGCCTTCTGCTGGCGGACATACGGCAGGGAAAAGTCCGAAGAGGCCAGGGCGATGCCGTCGCTGGCCCGCAGGACGCGCGCGTTGACGTAAATCTGGCGCCCCACGACCGTGTACGTCCCGACCAGGATGGAATATGCGGCGGAGTCGGTGTTGATCTCGGCAATGTCGCGGGACAGGGCCAAAACCCCGCCGGACGGGTCAACGCGCAGCTGGTCCGAACGAAGCTGGATTTCCGTCACGGAGTAGCCGTGCTGGCTGAGCCGCGAGGCGACCTGCTCCGACAGGAGCCGCCCGAGATCATTGGCGGTCTCCATGCTGGCCGAATCGACGAAGGACGCCGCGAGCATGGGATAGGACGCCGTCGGACCGCCCGAAAGCTGCGAGTGCAGATGATCGCCCGCCTTGTAGGAAAAATCCAGCAGGCGCGGCTCGACAGGGCCCGAGGCCTTGCCGACGAAGGTCGGCAGCTGGATGCAGCCGCAAAGAAACACGCTCGCCAGAGCGATGAATATTCTGGACATGGTCGAACCCCCCGGAGAAAAATGCCGACTGACCGTTCCAAAGCATGCCTCGTGCCAAAGGCCTGTCGCCCGACCTTAAGTTTTCTCCGAGGCGGCCGATAACCTGATCATGAAAACCACCGATTTCAAGGAGCACGACATGCGCCTGACCGCCCTTTTCGCCCTTCTGGCCGTACTGTCCCTGGCCGCCTGCTCCCCGGCCGGCATCAACGGCGCGCAGTCCGACAGCTTTGCCACGGCCCAGGTGCCCTTGGCTTCCGGATACCCGCTGTCCTCCCAGCCGAAAATGCAGGCCATGGCCCACTGGGACAGCCTGGCGGCCACGGTCGCCGGCAACTGCGCCAAGGCCCTGGAGCACTTCCATCCCGAAGGGGACGTGCGCGTCTACGTCGCCCCGGCTCCGGCCACCCCGTTCGGCAAATCCTACCGCGAGGCGCTGCTGACCCGCCTGGTGGACTACGGCGTGCCGGTCTCCTTCACGCCGGATGGGGCCGCCGTTCTGGAAGTGGGCGTGGAGACGGTCACCCACCGCCGGACCCTCGCGCGGACCCGGTCGGGACGTCTTCTCATCGCGGACCCGGACTTCGTGCAGGCCAAGGACGAAAAGGGACGCTACCCTCAGGTGCCCATGGTGTCCGAAGAGAGCGGCCTCTTCGGGCCGGAGACGCCGCAGACGGAAATTCAGGTCACCTCAGCCCTCGTCCACAACGGCGGCTACCTGTACCGGGATTCGAGCATCTTCTATGTCGACGGTCGCGACATGGCCCATTACAAACTCGGCGCGCCGACCGGCGACGTCGAACTCAAACGCTATTCGCTGGTGAACAAATGACCCGCGCCATCCTGCTCTTCTGCGCCATGCTCTGCGCCATTCCCGCCCCCGGCTCGGCCGGTTGCGGGGCCTCGCGCATCGAGGAGCTCTGCACCGCTCTCGCCGACAGCCTGGCCGGAAACCTCCAGGTCCGCCTCGACCGTTCCTCCGCCATCATGACCGCCCCCTTCGCGGACCTGAACGACCTCAGGTCGACATCCCCCCTGGGGCGCATCCTGGCCGAGGAGACCGGCAACGCCTTCGCGCGTCACGGGTACCGAGTGGCCGACACCCGCGTCTTCATGCCGAGCCCCTACAGCCTCAAGGAGAACGGGGAGACGGCCCTGTCCGGCAGCCCGGATCAGGCCGGCTCGACCTCGGGGATGCAGACCGTGCTGACCGGCACGTACACCCTGGCCGACGGCGGTGTGCGAGTCAGCGCGCGCATCGTGCAGACCGCGGACCGCGTCGTCCTGGCATCGGCCTCGTGTCGCCTGCGCCTGACCGAGGAAGTCCGCATCCTCATGGGGGCGGCACCGTCAGCCGTCAAGGCAAAGACCGCCCCCGCCCCGCTGCTCGACCTGAAACACAAATCCGACGCCAAGCGCGTCCAGCAGGCCCTGGCCGCCCAAGGCCTCTACAAGGGCAAGATCGACGGCGCGTGGGGCAAAAGATCCAAGGCCGCCCTGGCCCGTTTCCGCGCCTCCCTGGGCCTGCCGGCCACCGCCCAGTGGGACCGCACCACCCAGGACGCTCTGCTGCCCCCGTCCTGACAAAACATCGCCTCGAAATCATGCATGAATATAATCGTCAGAAATTCTCTTGACGACCAGATCATTCGCGCCTAATTGACCCTCGCTTCAAAACGACATTCACGAAATTTACCATATTTTCGAATACGAGGTCCATCATGCGCGAAATTACCGTCTTCCTGCACTCCCAGAAAATCAACCGGCCCGAACCGGTCATCTCCAAGGCCATCCTCCGGCTGGCCGCCGGACTGCGCTCCGTCTTGAGCAGCCTGGCGCAGGGGAACCGGGCGGCCCTGCGCTGACTCCCGATCCCGGCCTCCCCGGGACCCGGCCTGCAACGTCGAACGGCCGGGCTGCGCAAGCAGCCCGGCCGTTTTCTTTTTGACTCCTGAGGCGGTCTAGGCGCCGAAGCAGGAGGCCTGGGAGTATTCCACGCGGTCCTTGTATTCGGCCTGCTTGCCGCGGTTCCACATCTTGACCGGCCGGTAGTAGCCCACCACGCGGGTGTAGACCTCGGTCTCCTGGCCGCAGCGCGGGCAGGTGGCCTGCTCGCCCGTGAGGTAGCCGTGGTCCTTGCAGATGGAAAAGGTCGGCGTGACGGAGATGTAGGGGATCTTGGTCTCGCTCAGGGCCTTGACGATGAAGCTCCGCAGGGCCTTGATATCCGGCACGGACTCGCCCAGGAAGCTGTGGAACACGGTGCCGCCGGTGTACATGGGCTGCAGGCGGTTCTGGTGCTCCAGGGCCGTGAAGATGTCCGTGGTGTGGCCCACGGGCAGCAGGGTCGAGTTGGTGTAGTAGGGCACGCCGTTGCCCGAGGCATGGATGTCGGCGTAGAGCTTCTTGTCGATCTTGGCCAGGCGGTAGCTCGTCCCCTCGGCCGGCGTGGCTTCGAGGTTGTAGAGGTTGCCCGTCTCCTCCTGGAAGCGCGCCGTGATGGTCCGCAGATGGTCCAGGGTGCGGATCATGAGCCGGGTTCCGGCCTCGGTCTCGATGCCCTTGCCCAGGAGGTTGAGGCAGGCCTCGTGGCCGCCCAGGATGCCGATGGTGCTGAAGTGGCCGCGGAAGCCGTTCTTGAGGTAGCGCCGGGAGAAGGGGAACATGCCCTTGTCCATGTTGTCAGCGACCATCTTGCGCTTGAACTCCAGGGAATCCTTGGCCAGGGCCGCGTACTCTCCGACCAGGTCCAGGAAGTCCTCCTCGCCCTGGGCCAGGTAGGCGAGCTTGGGCAGATTCAGGGTGACCACGCCGATGGAGCCCGTCAGGTCGCCGGCGCCGAAAAGGCCGCCCGTGCGCTTGCGCAGCTCGCGCAGGTCCATCTGCAGACGGCAGCACATGGAGCGCACGTCCTCGGGCTTGAGATCGGAGTTGATGAAGTTCTGGAAGTACGGGGCCCCGTACTTGGCCGTGAGCTTCAGCAGCAGTTCGCCGACCTCGGACTCCCACGGGAAGTCGGGGGTCACGTTGTAGGTCGGGATGGGGAAGGAGAAGATGCGGCCGTGGTAGTCGCCCTTGAGCATGACTTCCAGGAAGGCGCGGTTGATCATCTCCATTTCCGCGCCGTATTCGCCGTAGGTGCTGTCCTGCAGCGCCCCTCCGATGATGACCGCCTCGGAGGCGATGTGCGCCGGCGGGGTCAGGTCGAAGGTCAGATTGGTGAAGGGGCTCTGCCCGCCCCAGCGCGAGGTCGTGTTCAGGTTGAAGACGAACTTCTGCATGGCCTGCTTGACCTCGTCGTAGTTCAGGCCGTCGTGGCGCACGAAGGGCGCGAGGTAGGTGTCGACGTTGTTGAAGGCCTGGGCGCCGGCCCACTCGTTCTGCAGGGTGCCCAGAAAGTTGACCATCTGGCCCAGGGCCGCGTCGAAGTGGCGCGAGGGGCCCGAGGAGCAGCGGCCTTCGAGATTGAAGCCCTCCAGCAGCAGGTCGCGCAGGGACCAGCCGGCGCAGTAGCCGGCCAGGCCGAAGGACAGGTCGTGGATGTGAAAATAGCCGTGCTCGTGGGCCTGCCTGATCTCCTCGGGGTATTTCTCCAGCGAGTAGCGGGCCTGGACCGAGCCCGAGAGGTGCAGCATGAGCCCCTGGAAGGAGTGGGCCATGTTGGCGTTCTCGCTCACGCGCCAGTCGGACTTGTTCAGGTAGCTGTCGATGGTCTCGGTCACGTCCAGGAACGTCTCGGTCTGGCTGCGGATCTGGCGGCGCTTCTCGCGGTACACGATGTAGCGGCGTGCGACGTGATAGAGGCGGGACTCCATGAGCACCTGCTCGACGGTGTCCTGCACGAGCTCCTGCTCAGGATTGTCCATGCCGTCGAGCTTGGCCTCCACCTTCCCGGCCAGGCGTTTGGCCAGGAGGGGGTCCTTGATGCCGCTGGCGTTCAGGGATTTGAGGATGGCCTGGGCAATGCGGTCCACGGACCAGGATTCAATCCGTCCGTCACGTTTCACTATCTGCTGGGGCATGAATACTCCGATCAATAAATCTGGTTTGAGGTTCTCAGGAAACGTCTGCGGCACATCGGGGCGGCACGAACTCCTGGAAGGACAGGGGCTGGTCCGCAGGCACCTGGGCTCTCGCCTCCTCCAGATCGGCCGGGGAAAGGGCCGGAACCTTGGTGCAGCGGAAATAGATTCGCCCCGGATACTCGCCGGCCAGGTCGAAAACCCGCTCCAGGGACTGCCTGGCCCCTTGGGGCGTCATGGCGTGCCCGGTCAGCTCCGGGTACATGCGCCACGGCCCCTTGACGTCCACGGCCAGGGTCTGGATCAGGTTCTCCCTGAGCAACCCGGCCAGGACATCGGGGGCGGACCCGTTGGAATCAAGCTTGACCGGGAGCCCCGTGGCCGCCAGGTCGACGAGCAGTTCCCGCAGGCCGTCCAGGCAGGTCGGTTCGCCTCCTGACACGGTGATCCCGTCCAACCAGCGGCGACGCCTGCCGAGGTCGGCCAGCACCGTCGCCCTGTCCAGGGCGGGCAGTTTTTCCCAGGTCCAGGCCAGGGAGGCATTGTGACAGGTCGGGCAGCGCAGGTTGCAGCCGCCGGTGAAAAGCACGCAGGAAACCCTTCCGGGCCAGTCGCACAGACTCACCGGCTCCATGCCGCGCACGCGATCCCAGACCGGGCTCGTGTCCGTCATGTTCGCTCGAAGTGGATGGACGTTTCTTTCTGAATATCTCAACACCCTGCATCCGCGTGCAGAGGGTTAAGAGAAATGCTTCAGGCCGGTTTTCTGGCTCGCCCTCTCGGGCTTACAGTGGCGGGACCGCCCCGGATTCGCACCGGGTTCCCAAGCTCCTGAAGTGGATCAGCGGAACGGAGACATTCTTAATCGATCCGTTTCGCTGCGGCAACCGAAACCTTTTCCACACGGCCTCCAAAGCATTGTGGAAGGGCGAACTAGATTTTGGAATCCGCATGGTTGCGGCGCAAAAATTCTCTCCCGGCCAGCGGCAGCGCCACCGCGAATGCACAGGCCAGGGTGAGGAAGGTCGCCGGCAGCCCCTCGGCGTCGGCCAGCAGGCCCACCAGGGGGCCGGTCAGTACGAAGCCCAACCTGAACATCAGGCTGTGGAGAGAAAGGATACTCGCCCTGTTGCGGCGCTCGCTCAGGGCCTGCAGGCGGGAGCGCATGAGCGGGCCCTGCAGGCCGCGCATGGCCGTGAGCAGGTAGTAAAAGGCAAAGCTGCCCACGGCTGTGGAAAAGCCCAGACCGGCATAGGCGGCGACGATGAGCAGGAAGAAGAGCCCGTACATGCCCCGCATGCCGATGCGTCGCTGCACCCTGTGGCTGCCGGACGCGGCCAGGGCCACGACCAGGTTGGCTCCGGCCCAGGCCGGGCCGAACCAGCTCAAAGGCACGCCGCAGGCCTGCATGTGGGGCTGGATGAGCCAGACCATGTAGAAGGAGGCGAGGCCCAGAAGCGTCCCGCTCAGGATCGTCGCCCGGATGGCCGGACTGGTGAAGGCCAGCCGGCATACGCCCAGAGCCTCGGCCAGATGGGAGGTGACATGCCCTCCGTCCTCCCCCGCCGGCTCTCGCAGGCTCAGGCACAAACCAAGGGCCATGGTCCAGACGATGATCTGCGCCACAAAGGGCATGAGCGGCCACTGGGCGTACATGAAACCCGCCAGGAGCGCCCCGGCCGCCTCGCCGCCCTGGGCCCAGCCGACCATGCGCCCGTCGCAGCGGGCGTAGAGATCCGCCCTGTCGGCGGCCCGCAGGCTCTCGAAGAGAAGCGCCGTGTCGGATCCGCTGATGAAGGCGTAGCTCACCCCGAGCAGCAGCTCCGCCAGCAGGACTCCCCAGAATGTCTCAGCGGCCAGATACCACCCCCAGCCCAGAAGTCCGAAGACGCAGGCCGTGACCAGGGCGAACCGGTATCCCAGCCTGTCGCTGACGTAGCCCGAAGGGTATTCCATGATGACGCTGGCCAGGGAGAAGAACACCTGCAGGGTCAGGATCTCGGTCAGCGTCAGGCCGATCTCGTCCTTCCAGAACAGGGTGATGACGGCCATGGGGAAGAGCGTCATCTTCAGGGCCGCAAAGACATTGAGAGTCAGCAGCGTCCGCCGCAAACCGCGCGCGTCGGCCGTCACCGCCACCTCCTGCCACCGGGCGCGGGCAGTCCGCGCAGCGTCTTCACGACGTCCCTATCCGCGCACCAGCGGACCGAAAAACATTCCCGTCTCGCGCGGCTTGCCCACAAGCTGAGGGATGGCCCGGTTCAGGCCGTGGATGACGGGCACGCACGCCGCGATGCTGCAAACGGTTACCGCCGCACTGACGAGAAAGATCGTCCGTCCGTCCCCGGGGAAGGTGGCCAGGGTCCATGCGGCCAGGGGCTTGTTCACGAAGTGGTAGAAAACCCCGTTCATGGCCAGCAGGATCATGCCGTTGCGGCCCAGAAATGTCAGAAACGAAGCCCTCTGCAGCGCCGCGCCCAAGGCCAGGACCATGCACGTACCGGCGAGGGCCGTGAACGGGAACCACAGGAAATGTCCATGCCCGGAAAGAAGTATGATCACGGCCTGCAGATAGCGGAACGGCCCCTGGTTGAGGTCGTAGGTCAGGTGCACTGCCGCGGCCGAAACAAGAAATATGCCGACTGCCGTCCCGGGCCCGCCCCTGTCCAGCACCCGTGTGCGTCCCAGAAGAACCCCGATGAGATAGAACGCGTACACGACCGGCACCTCGTGCAGAAGCCAGAAGCTCATGTTCTGCCCGAAAAAGAAATACCGCTCGTTGAGGGCGTACCCGCCTATGTAGCATGCCGCAGCGGCCAGCAGGATGCGCCTGGGGGTGTCCAGCGCCCATCCGGCCAGACGGTGCACGCACTCCACGCTGACGAGGCAGGCCACGAACCACAGGGGGACGCAGAAAAGCGGGAACCCCATGGCCGTGGCCACGGTGGCCTGCAGGTAGCCGGCCGGCTTCGAGAGGTCGACGATGGGAAACCACCCCGGCAGAAACAGGGAGATGAGGGCCAGGACAAGGCTGAAAAACAGGTATGGCACGATCCTGCCCGCCCAGGTCGAAGCCACGAAGGCCTTCGGCGGCGCGACGGCCGGACGCGCTCCGCGGACCAGGCCGGACAGCACGAAGAAGAGGATCATGTGAAAGGAGTAGATCCATTTGTACTGCAGAGTCGCCGCGGGGTTCTGCAGATACATGGTCTGCTCGACGAAATGGCCGTAGTAAACCAAACCGAGCCCCAAGGCTCGTGCCGCGTCGACGGCGTCCAGACGCCTTTCCCCGTTACGACTCATGACGGCTCCTCGCGCTGTGTTGCGGCCCGGCACGGTGCCGGACCGAGAGCGAAGATGAGCACAACCGCCCGCCTTTTGTCACCAATAAAAAAGGCCCCCGAAGGGGCCTTTGTGCGGAGCGGGATGCGTCCTACTTGTTCAGCTTCACTTCCTGGGGGAAGATCGGCAGATACCTGTAGGAGATGCTCATGACCAGGAAGCCGTAGGCCACGATCATGCCGGACGTGGACCATTCGGCCCAGTTCGGAACGTAGGTCGTCCAGCGGTCGAAGGGCATGACCGGAATGGCCAGTGCCTGGACCGTGAAGACGAAGCGGTTGATGGTCACGCCGATGGCGGTCATGATCGCCGCGGTGTACATGAGAGCCGGACGCTCGCGCACCCAGGGGGTGATCAGCATCACGGCCGGGATGGCGCCGAACCAGAAGAGTTCGAGCCAGAGCAGAATCTTGCCGTAGCCGTACTCGCTGTTGAACATCTGGTCGAAGGTCAGACCCATGCCGGGCAGGATGCCCTTGGCCCAGGCGTAGGTATCGATGATCTTGAAGAAGATGTACACGCACAGGAGCAGACCGGAGATCTTGCCCATGAGCTTCTTGGTCTCGTAGCTGACCAGCTTGCGGCCGGTGATGGCTTCCATCAGGGCGGCGCAGAGCATGGTGAAGCCGGGACCGGAGGCGATGGCCGAGGAGATGAAGAGGAAGAAGGTCCAGGGCCAGATGAAGAAGCCTTCGCGGAACACGAACGGACGTCCGAAGAGCACGCCGTACATGCCGCCCAGGGAACCCTGGTGGAAGAAGGACAGGAAGGTGCCGATGCCGGCGAAGAGCGGCATGTACACGTGGAAGTTGTGGGCCAGGTGATGGCAGAACCGGTTTTCGTTGATCTTGCGGTTCTCCAGGATGAGCGGAACGTACTCGATGATCAGCACCGTGCAGTAGCAGGTGATGCAGAAGATGACTTCCGTCAGCATCGAGTGGACGTTGGGGTGCCAGTAGCCGAACCAGGCCCGCAGGGGCTGGCCGATGTCCAGGACCAGGACGAGCATGGCGCCGGAGTAGCACAGGAACCCGACGATGACCGCCAGGTTGATGATGTTTTTCAGCTCGTCGATGCGGATGATGTACCGCAGGAAGCCGGAGAAAAAGGCGCCGGCGCCCAGGGCGATGACCGCGAGGTCAAAGGTGATCCACAGGCCGAACCCGAAGTAGTTGTCCAGTCCGGTCACGCCGATGCCGGTTCCCAGCACCTTGAACGCGCCGTATCCGCCCCAGGCGAGGAAGATGCTGATCACGCCCAACCAGGCCAGGAACTTCCCAACAGAACAACGTTCCACCCCTTCGGGCCAGTACGCTCTATCAGACATGTTCGCCTCCCTTCGCATTCTTCAGGTAGTTGTCCCCGAGTTTCCGTACCCACTCGCGCTTGGAGTAGTAGTAGACCTGCGGGTCGGTGCCGAGTTTGGCCAGCAGGCGGAAGGCGTTCTCGGACGCGGCCAGCTTGCTGACTTCATGCTCGGGATTGTTCAGGTCGCCGAACTTGATCGCGCCCGTGGGGCAGATCTCGGCGCAGGCCGGGATGTAGGCGTCCTCGGCCAGTTCCGTCGGGTCCTCGCCGTTCATGCGGGCCTGTTCCTTGGCCGCCATGAAACGGTGGTGACAGAAGGTGCACTTCTCGACCACGCCGCGGGGACGGGTGGAAGCGTACGGGGTCAGAACCTTTTCCATGCCTTCGGGCCAGATCGGGTCGAACCAGTTGAAGTAGCGGGCATGGTAGGGGCAGGCCGCCATGCAGTACCGGCAGCCGATGCAGCGGGGGTAGATCTGGCTGACGATGCCGCCCTCCTCGTCCTTCAGGGTCGCCACGACGGGGCAGACCGTGGAGCACGAGGGCTTGCCGCACTGCATGCAGGGCCGGGGCAGGTAGGCCACCTCATGCTCCGGGAAGGGCTTTTCGTTGGACAGCTCGTATATGTTCATCCAGTCGTTGGTGCGCAGCTTGTTGGATGCGTCGACCTCGGGCGGCAGGTTGTTCTCCGCCTTGCAGGCCACGGAGCAGGCACCGCATCCGGTGCACTTGTCGAGATCGACAACCATGCCCCATTTCACCTTGAATTCTTTTGCTTGCATTGTGGGTATCCTCTTCTTTTCGCCAGGTGCTTACGGAACGACTACGCCTTGCTCACAGTGACCCGCGCCGTGGCGAACCGGGACAGACCCGTCTCGCCTTCGGCCTCGGCGGCCAGCAGCTTGTAGACATTGTCTCCCTTGCCTCTGGAAAAATCATCCCAGGCGGTATGGCCGAACCCGAGGGGGGCCACCACGGTGTCGTTCATGACGCCCTCGAAGATGCGCACGCGGGCCTTGCACTCGCCGGCAGCGGCGGAGAGCTTGACCGCGTCGTCCTTCTTCACGCCGAGATTCTTGGCCGTCGCGCCGTTCATCAGCACGTACATGTCCTTGCCGAGCATCTCGTCGAAACGGATGGCGTTGGTGTTGAAGGGCGGGATGGCGATCTTGGCGCTGCCGACCTTGAGCTGGGCGACAGGCGCCAGGGCCAGGGACTTGCCGTCCTTGGCGGCCACGGGCATCTCTTTGAGCGGGGTCGCCCACAGGGCCAGATCCTGGGCCGGGAATTCCTCGCCGAGCCAGGGCGCGCCCTCGACCATGGCGTCGAAATCGGCGCCCAGGGCCTCGGCCTTGGCCTTGACCACGTCCTCGAAGGTCTCGAAGCCCAGCTCCAGCCCAGCCTTGGCGGCCACGGACAGGATCACGTCGCCAGCGGGCTTGGTGTCGTAGACGGGCTTGATGACGGCGCCCGCCACCGTATAGTTGGGCTGGCCGGAGCCGTACGGGGAGTACGCGTCGTCCAGGCGCTCGAAGGCGTAGCAGTCGGGCATGATCAGGTCGGCCATGGCCGCGGTCTCGTCCATGAAGGGACTGAAGGAGACCACGAAGCCGGCCTTGTCGATGGCGGCCTGGGCCTTGGCCAGGTTCGGCATGGCGTAGGCCGGGTTGGCGGCGTGGACCATGAGCAGGGCCGGAGCCTCGGTCGCGCCGTCGGCGATGGAAGTCAGGTAGCCGACGAGGTCGGCGGTGAGCAGGGCCTTCTTTTCAGGGGCGGACTCGACGACCTTGGGGCTCCAGGGCAGGATGCGCACGCCGCCGACGGTGTTGACCCGTTCCAGCAGCAGATTGAGGCTCATGCCCGCGGCCATCTCGAAGGCGCCCAGACCCTGTCCGGCACCGGCGGCGGTCAGGACCAGCGGACGGCCCGTGCGGACCAGTTCCTGGGCCAGTCCCTTGATCACGTCGACGGACACGCCCGTGATTTCGGAGACCTTTTCGGGTGCATACGCGGACTGCACGAACTTGGCGAAATCGGCGTATCCGGGCCAGGAGGCGCGGTCGCGACCGCCGGCGGAGATCACCGCGGCCAGGCCCAAAGCCAGCACGGCTTCGGTGCCGGGAACGCAGGGCACCCAGCTGTCACAGACAGCGGAGGTGCCGTTCTGGGCGGGACCTGCGTACACGAATTTCACGCCCTTTTCGCGGCTTGCCCCGAAGGCCTTGCCGTTGCGGGCCACGTTGCCCCAGGAGCCCAGGGCGTCGGCGCCGAGCAGGAGCACGTAGCTCGCGTTCTCGATGTCGTAGCCGACCTGGCCGTCCCCGCCGATCATGGCCAGGGCCGCGGCGGCCGGGGCGCTTTCGCCCGGCATCAGAAAAGTCTTGTCGGATCCGGCCTTGCCCACCAGGCCCGCCAGCACGTCGGTGACGGAACCGGTTTCATCGCCGCTGATCATGGCCACGCCGGCGCCGGCTTCCTTGAGTTTACCGGCCAGGAGGTCTTCGGCCTCTTCCCAGCTGATGTCCTTGAAGGACGAGCCGTCCTTGAGCTTGGGGTTCTTCACCCGCGAAGGGCTGTAGAGCATGTGCACGCTGGCCGCGCCGAGGGGGCAGATGCCGCCCAGGCTCAGGGGGTGGTCCGCGTCGCCTTCGGCCGCGACGGGGCGTCCGGCCACGGTCTTGACCTTGATGCCGTAGGCGTCGGCGCCGAGCTTGCACAGGGCCGGGACTTTCGCTTCCTCGCCGTACTGCAGCCGCGGAATCCAGGGCCAGTTCTGGGTCCAGATAGACACGTCATCAAGGGATTTCCAGATCACGGGAGTGAAGAGGCTGCCCGCCACACCGCCAGCCACCAAGGAAATAAAGCTTCTTCTGTCGATTCCCATCGTAACTCGCTCCTGTCTTATTTGTGGCACACAAAACAGGCGTTGCTGGCGCCGGTCTTGGCGTGGCATTCTTCACACTGCCACATCTTCATGGTGTCCTTGCTGTAGCCCGAGAGCCTGTTCTCGTAGTACACAGGCGGGGTCTTCATCTTGGCCACGTCGGGATGACACGAAGTACACTCGAGTTCCTTGTGCGCGATATGGGAGAAGTACACGTTGTCCGGCTGCGTCTGGTACGCGAGCCAGTCGACTTCCTTTTCCTGCTGCACATACTCGGTCACGTAACGGGCCTCTTCGGGATCCTCACCCTGGACATCCTCATGGCAGCCGACACAGTTCGCATTGGTGGGCAGGCCGGTAAAGGAACCATCCTCCCGAAAGGCATGACAGTCTTCGCATGCCATGGCCTGATCTTCCACATGCACGACGTGATCGAACCGGATGGGTTGGGTCTTCTGACTGTACAGGACTTTGGGAAAGCCCCACCAACCAAGCACGATCGATGCCACCAAACCGATCAGGAATGGCAACACCACGCAGCTCTTGCATTTTGCCACAGTCCTCTCCTCCTACCGCGTTAAGATGAAATGTGAAAAACCGCTCAAGAAATAATTGCCTCTGTGTATGCAAGAGACTCGTGGAGTGTCAAGAGATAATGAAAAAAATCACGATCTTCCGCCCCACCTTAACCCCCTTGCAACATTTGGAAAACAGTGTCCCCAAGGCCATTTGCCGACCGAAAAGCTCGGCAATTCAGGCCCCCCGTCAGAAGCGGAACGGGGAGTCGAAATCCTTCAGCCGCGGCAGCCGCGTATCCTTCTCGGAAAGGACGGGCGGAAGGTCCGGCCACACTATGCCCAGGTCCGGATCGCACCACAGGATGCCGCCGTCGTGTTCGGGGGAGTAATACCGGTCGACCTTGTAGAGAAAGTCCGTTTCCGGCTCCAGGGTCATGTAGCCGTGCCCCAGACCGGCGGGAACGAGCAGCTGGAGATGATTTTCGGCCGAAAGCGTGAAGCCCTCCCAACGGCCGTAGGCAGGCGACCCCTTGCGCAGGTCCACCACCACGTCGAAGACCGCGCCGCGCGTCACGCGCACCAGCTTTGTCTGGGCCATGGGAGGAGCCTGGAAATGCAGCCCGCGCAGCACGCCGGCCTGGGCCGAGAAGGCATGGTTGTCCTGCACGAAGTCGACGTCGAGACCGTTGTCCTCGAACCGCCTGCGGCTGTACGTCTCGCTGAAAAAGCCCCTGTGGTCCCCGAAAACCTTGGGCTTGATCAGCAAGACTCCGGGAATCTTCGTGCGGGTCACATCCATGCCGGCCTTCCTTGGTTTTGGGTTGAAGCGCCCTTCCCACTACAGAAAGAGCGGCCCGAAAACAATGCCGGCGCACACCCTGACCCGAAAGAAAATTCAGCGCCGGAAAACAAAAAACCGCCGGAACCATTAAGTTCCAGCGGCTGTGATCGCGCGTGGCGGAGGGTTAGGGATTCGCATTGTCACATCGGACCCGACATCACCCTCGCGTAACTACCGCATATTCCTGGCAGCTTCAGCCTCGCCCATCTTGCTGGCGGGCCAAAAGTGTACCAGTGTGTGTACCAGCTACAGGGCCGCAGGGCAAGGCATACTCCAGGGCCAGCAGAGAACACATCACGTTTTACAAAATTGTTAATATTGACTTCATATTGTTGAAATTATTGATAATATTGCGCAATGACCTTGCTAGTCACGCCCCAACCACTACACCACGCCATCGTCGAAACACCACCGTACGACCAATTTCCGACTGAGTTATGGGGAATAGGAGGCCCGTGCCGATGTTCTGGCGTCAAGGCTTCTTGATTCTGAAGTTTTCGTCGTCCTTCGCAAATTCATAGCAGTCAAACAGAAGGCCAGCTAGCCTGTATATGTATTCTGGCTTTGCAAGTTGAATCTGCCCAGATGGCAACATTTGTAACCCAGCCCTGCCAACTTCAGAAGCTCGTTCACTTGTGATGGGCACGCAGACTTCGATGGTCGGCTTTTTCTTGTCCGCACGATATCGCAGCAGCCACCTGTTCACCTTGCCTTGATATAACAAGGCACAATACGTTTCGGTGTCTTTCAGGATGATCTCCGCATCACAGCCCAGGATATCGACGGCATACGAGTAGAGCATCTGCTCATCGACAGAGGTGATGATCTTTTCATTGTCGGGATTGACTATATCTCGAACGCCTCCACTGGGATCATCACCATGCTCTGTTTGGATGTCTGGCTCGGTAAAGTGCAGTTCTGGAGCTGACAAACCAGACACAACCATATCGCTTACAGCCTTTTCGATAGACCGTCGCACAATAGGCGTGATGGACTCCAAGAATTTTGCAGTCAACTGGCGCTGTATTCCCGATTTACTCGCAACGTACCGCACGAAGTCAATGTCGAGATTCTTCAGTGAGGAACTGATGACCGCCGTGAATGCCGTGAAGTACGTACTCTCCTCTGCCATTGAGCGGAGTTTGTCTGGCTCAAACTCATCATACCTGAAGCGTCGCAAACTGGCGAGTTCAGTTTCGTTAGCGTCTAGCAAGTCAATCACCAAGAACGGCTCGGGGTCCATGACGTTCTTGTGGATCAGATCCGTGAAGAAGCGCCATTCCCTTCCGTTCGTGATAATGCCTACTGGAACGTTCGGGGAAGAGTTGAAGTAGCGAGACAGTTGGGGCGAGTGGTTTGTGACCTTCTCTGCATACGCCTTCGCCTCAATGAACACGACAGGAACTCCGTGGCAGAACAGTGCGTAATCGACACGCTCGGAAGCTTTGACGCCAGGAAAATCTGCGCAGAACTCAGCTCGTACCTTAGTTGGGTCATACGGACTAAAGCCGAGAATATCCAACATAGGCAGTATAAGCGCCTGCTTGGTTGTTTCCTCTGTTGAGCAGTGAGCACCGACGTTCTTGATGTGCTCCACATGGGACTTGAGACGAGCCAAGAAATCCTTCATTACGCCAACTCCAGTATTAGGGTGATACGCAGGAGACAGGAAAGCTTCGCCAGGGTCTGTACCTCGCATCAGTTGTATGACGCAAGGGGAATGCTGTGTACATGACAGCCCCAGTCAGGGGACATCTCGAAAGGTCTGGCACGAAAAATCCGTGAGCGGTAAAGATACTATACACGCCATAGCGGGCGGGGGGCTTGTCCCCTGGTGGGTAGGGGGTAGGTGTAAGTATGAGCGGGTGGTAGTGCCCCCATCATCGGCTAAGTCAGGCGTCAATGATCTGGCTGTCCACACAGAGGTGAGGATTGAGGCGCTCCTTGATCAAAGGGGAGGACTATTTGCTGAGTCTATCCCTCAATGACGAGCACTTGCATTCGACGCCCATCTCGAAGTAGGAGAACAGAACGTCCCTGTACTACAGCAACTTAACATCAGAACCACTAGAGGAGCTTGTCACGATGGAAGCTTTGAAAGCACTGCTGGCAATGGTAGCAACAAACAATGGCTACTTCAGCCCTGCTAGTAATCGAGAGCAGGATATGAGCGACTTTCAGGCCACGGTGTATGCACTGGAATGCGCTCGGGAAAAAGGCCTTCTCGAAAAGTTCAAGCCGCACAAAGAGAGCCAGAGCGGGCATGGCTGGATCGACAGTGTATACGTGGGAAAACTAACAGCCGAAGGTGAAGCTCTCCTACAAGATTAGATCATTGCTAAGACGCACCATGTTCATGCGCCCCCTCCTTGACTACGAACAAACGAACGCGTAGAAACGTAGTCAAGCGCCACAGGAGGGCATGAAGATGACCGCTAACACAGAGCACACGGGCAGTTTCGTCGCGTACTACCGCGTATCAACGCAGAAGCAAGGGCAGTCAGGACTTGGACTCCAGGCCCAGCAGGAGGCCGTGCGCCAGTACCTCAACGGCGGAGACTGGAAGCTCCTGGCCGAGTTCACAGAGGTGGAGACTGGTAAGGGCAGCAACGCCCTGGCCAAGCGCCCACAGCTCCAGCAGGCCATCGCCTACGCCAAGAAGCACAAAGCCACGCTACTCATCGCGAAGCTGGACCGTCTGGCTCGCAATGTTCACTTCGTGTCGAGCCTCATGGAGAGTAAGGTCGACTTCCTGTGTTGCGACATGCCGAGCGCCACGCCCCTGACGGTCCATATCCTCGCAGCGGTGGCCGAGGACGAGGCCAAGCGGATCAGCCACCGAACCAAGGCGGCACTGGCCGAGGCCAAGCGAAACGGAAAGAAGCTAGGCAACCCCCAGTTGTCCAGCACACTCAATGAGCCGCGCATCGCCAGGGCCAACGAGTTCGCGGAGAGCATGCGTTTCTTCCTCTTGGTGTTCAAAACATGCGGCATGACACAGCGCCAGATGGTAGCCGCCCTCAACGACAAGGGGATCACTACCGCTCGTGGAGGCCAGTGGTCACTTCTCCAGCTACAGCGAGTCCTCAAACGTCTAGAGCAGAACGAGCGCCCAGCGTAGCCCTTCCAGCACCATCGGCGGGGTGGTCATCGCGACAGCCCCGCTCCTCAACACCCTTCCAGTGCTTCGCACGCGGATCGCCCGTGCATCCCTCCTGCAAGAGGAGCTTGCATTACCTCTCCACATCGTTGATCAAGTAAGTGCGGCCCTTATCACGCCAATCACTGACGTGCCATCTCGTTCGGTAACAACGAACACTGTGTGGCATTTCGTACCCATGTGATTGCAGCCCCCCATAGGGTCGCACGTAATGCCTCGGCAATCCCGCCTAGGCTAACAGTCAACAGGAGCTACCCTATGGACTATGTGGAACAAGCCGTTCTCGCGCCTCACAACATCGAGTCATCCCGTCTCTACACAGCACAGCAAGTTGCCGACCTTCTCGGCGTGACATCCAAGACCGTTCGGACCTGGATAAACAACGGACAGCTCATTGCCCTGCGCCCTGGACCGCGCAGCACCCGCATTGCGGGCTGCTCCATCTTACAAATCCTCGGACACAGACATGATAAAAAATAATGGCCGTTGGCGGAGTAAGGGGGCAGGACATTCACTTCTGCCCCGAATTAGGCATCAACAGACAGAGCGTGTACCAGAAGAACAAGCTCGAGATCGAACGTCTCAGAGCAGAGAAGCCGATTTTAGCAACGCTGAACAGCAGTCCAGTCACAGACAAACAGGTGGACATCCTCATCAGCAACATACTTAGCATCCTTGAGAGACATGGACTAAAGCGGCCTGAGCGCACCTCAGACATCGCTAAACAGCGTGGAACCCTTGAGGCCATCATGGTCAATGGACTCATGGCTGCGGACTCATGCAGATCGACTTCGCTGGAATACGCACTTCACAATGGTGGATTTGAGGCGTTTTACGCGGACAGGCCGTGGGTCTGCTACTTCAGGAAGTTCAACAAGTACCCGCAGTTCAAGGCTTACAAGCTCCGTGTTTCGCACAAATATTTACTGGAACTGATCGACCTCATGGCGAGCGCGAACCTCGTGGAAGCTGAGCGCTCAGATGGAAGTAGCAGCGGAAAGGGACTGGCTTCTCGGTATCGCCTCAAACCGAATGTGCTCGCGTGGCTCACATGGGCTAATGTTGACCATTGCGATCTCGTAGCCAGCAAGCCTGCCGTAATCATCAAGGATGGCCGCAAGCGAATAGTTACACCGCCCAGGTTCAGTGGCGAATACGACCAGATTCTCGCTGCATCGCAAAAGATTACTGACTATGTCGCGAAGATCGATGTGTGGATCAAGGGTGATAGCGACGACATCACGCTTTACGCAATTGAGGAAGGGCTTAGAAAGAGGGCGGATACGGCCAGCCTGCTCAAGGAGTCAGAACTGGACGATCACACTGCTAACCTCATTACATCATGTTCAGAGGCATACGCGGTAGCCGCACAGAATCGCGTGCGAACATACCGCGTGTTCAACAATGAATCGATTCAAGACGGTGGCCGCCGCTACGGCCACTGGCTCCAGTGTATTCCAAAGGAATGGCGGAAGCGGGCAATAATGGGTGGAGAACCGACAGTCTCGCTCGACTTCAAGGCCATCCATCTCCAGATATGCTACGCGCTCCAGGGACTCACGCCTCCAACGGGCGACCTCTATGAATTGGATGTTCCAGGCTTCCGCCGCGAGATCGCAAAGGTCATGGCTCTCATTGTCATTAACTGTAAGGACATGAAGAGCGCTAAACTTGCCATGCTGAAGCACAGTCGCAAGGAGGGATGGGGCCTGACAACCAAAGACATCAACGCTTACCTCGCAGCGTTCGTAGCAAAGCACAGCGCCATCAACCAGTACTGCTGCTCGGCGTTCGGCACAAAGGCGCAGTACTATGACTCTGAGATAGCAGAGAGAGTCCTACAAAAGCTGATGAGCCTCGATGTACCGTGCATCCCAATCTTCGACGGCTTCGTAGTCAGAGAACAGGACGCAAACCTACTGGGCAAGGCAATGGATGAAGCTTCTGCGGAGGTACTTGGTCGAGTCCTTCCGTGGGAGCGAGAGTAGCATGGAACAATCAACTTTACCGAAAACGTCCAGTTACCTGACGTTTTTTCAAGGAGAGCAGTATGGACGATATAATCATCACGAACAACGAGATGGTTCAGAAAACAGGCAGCGTAGTGGCAGGTTTCGAGCAAGGAAGAAGGCTGACACCCGTGCAGGCAATCCGTGCGTGGTGCTTGGACTGTTCTGGAGGGGTGAAGCGCGAGGCGCGTCTATGCGTCAGGCCCGAATGCCCACTCTACCCCTACCGTATGGGGACGCGACCCAGAGAGACACGGGTACTACAGTGATGCGCCGATCAACCTACGAGGATGACAATGGAGGCCGCCTTCGGGTGGCCTTTCTTTTTGGCGACTGGAGCGGACTGGGGGAATAATTGCCCGCTTTATTGATCATATCGCTGGACAAAGTCGCAAACACCATCCTCGCGACATCGGCAGACCATTGTTGCCCGCTACCGATGTTTAGTAGCACAGGACAAACATTGCTCAAGATGCTGATATCACAGGCAAAGATAGCATTGTTGCCCGCTTTCAGAGAGTGACGGTTCCATCCTCGGCGACCACAACAGCAAGGAGCAAGGCAATGACGTAACTAGCTTATTTCATTGATGCAATCACGATTATTGCCCCTAATGAGAGAGGAGGAGAGAGGGTAGTAGGTAGCCCCACTGGGACAGCAGGCAAGCAGACAGGAATAAAGAGGCCCAGGAGCACACCTGACTCAATCTTCTTTTTTATGTCGGCGAGGCCGCAACGCTTTTGTCGACCTGAGTCACGTGACAGATCGCAGCGCATCTCATCACTCACAGCAAGGCGGGCGCGCCACGCTGATCCACGAGCGCAGACCTTGGCAACGCCCGTAGCGCGAACAACTTAACTCGACGCCGCAGCCCTCTTCGTACGCTTGACCACGATCTTCGCGCCACTGGTCCACCTACTAGAGGCTATGTCTGCCAACGGTAACTTATTATGAAAGTCGAGTTGGGCTATGGCCTCGTCCAGTTTCTGCTCGATTAGGAATGCCCCGCTGTACATCATTGAGGTCGCCGTCTCCTTCTCGTCGTCGTGGCCGATAATCTCATGGACGATACTCTGATTGCACTGTTTGAGGCGGAAGGCACGCTTCACGGTATGGCGGAAGCTGTGGAAGACCACGTCGCGGCTGGCCTTGTCGCCCTTCTGCCTGCCGACACCAACGCTGCGACGGTATCGAGTAAACCACGCACCAAATGAGTTGCTCAGTTCGCCGTTGTCCATGATGTGTTTGCCGAACAGGAACTCGTCTAGCGAGAATGCTTCAATGAAGCGACTGAAGCCGAGTGTCTCCCACACAAACGGATGGATTGGGATGACCCTGTTGGCCCTGGCAGTCTTCAGCACCTTCTCCATCGTATCGGTCAGATCAATGTATGGGATGCCGTCGCGGCTCGTGTCCTCGTCCAGACTTCCGCCCTTGACGTGGAAGATGTCTGGGTTCTCAGGTGTAACCTTGATATCACGGCGACGAAGGGTGAGTAAGTCTTGTGTGCGACCACCTGTGTACAGGGCCAAAAGGGGCAACCAGAACCGCTCTGGGTACTTCTCGGTCTCAGCAACATACTGGCCAGGGACGAAGAGGGCTTGCAACTCGGCATCGGAGAAAGATATACGACTGGAGCCGCCCTGCTGATCGTACTCCTTCTTCAACGCCTTCATCTGCTCACTGATGGTCAGGCTCAAATACTTGGCGTGATCAAACGAGGTATGCCCCCTCTTTGGAAGCCAGTTCACAAACACCCGCAGCATCGTCAGGACGTTAATCCTCGTCTTGTAAGCCATGAGGGAAGTAGCAGGCACAGCAAGGTCACTCGCCCGTGAGCGGAACTCCAGCACAGGGACATCGCGGTATTTATCAGCACGGCGAGCAGGCAGGAACCGCAGCAGATCCGCAAAGTCGAGTACCATCTCGGCAGACAACTCGGCCAAAGGCTTGTTGGTGTCGATGGCTTCCGCGAACAGCATCAGTCTCGCGCTGCGCTCTCTGGCCGTCTTCGCCTTCCCCTTGCCAGCAGTCTCTGCGAGATGCTTTTCGATAGCGCCACCGATGGTCATGACGGACGGAGTCGAAGGGGCATGGCTCAAGACAGGGCTTGGCACAGCAGCAACTGGACGCCGATAGTAGTCGTCGAGATCCTCGTGGGCCTTTGCCCTCGTCACTTCACTCACCAGGATGTCGGAGGCGGCATGTGCGTGTGCGGCCCCTCTGGCTACTGAGATCGCCTGCGCCAACTCAAGTACCTTGTTCTGGTCTTCACGCTGGGCTGCCGTCATGCTCGGATTGTGGCAACTGATATGGGGAGAAGCTATTGCCGCCGTGTCGATACCGCCGAGAAGGCTCACAATACCCTCCTCAATGTGGTCTCGACTTCCAGGGGATGCATCGAACGCCTGGCGTATTGGCCCTAGGCCGTACTCAACACTCTTCCTGCTGAATGGCTTGAAGGCACACGTCATTGCGACGGAACCCAAGTACCCCTTCCAGTCGGCCACGTCCTCGTCGGTGCCCCCAGCAACATTGCGGACCGTCTCACGCCGCAGCATATCGAGTTCATCGTCCAGAATAGCGTGCATCAGCTTCGCGACTTGATCTTTGTCCACCTGCTCCTCCACACTGAGTGCTACCAGTACTTCCCGAAAGAAGTGACGGAGCCTTGAGCTAATGACTATCGCACAGCGTTGCAAGTCTCTTGGCCGCGCAGGAGGCATCGAGCGCCTGATCTCGCGCTGGCCGAGTAGAGCACGCAGAGCCTTTGGTATCACGAAGCGAAAATGGACAGCAGAACCACGGACGACGAGGTGGGCAGATGGCTCGATATTGAGCCTGGGACGTCTGGTGGCGGTACTGACAGGGGTTAGACTGGACGCGGACTGCATGGCAACTCCTCATGGGTAAGAGTGTACCAGCAAGTGGATCAACGGGGCCTGAAATTAGAAAACCCCACGAAGAAGCTGAAGCTTTCCATGGGGATGTCGTACGTGTGGCGGAGGGTTAGGGATTCGAACCCCAGATGCCCGCAAAGGCATGCCGGTTTTCAAGACCGGTGCAATCAACCAACTCTGCCAACCCTCCAGGGGATGGCGGAGAGGGAGGGATACGGCAGTGGCAGGATCAACCTACCGATATCCTTGGTCCTTTCTACTGGACCACCTCGCAACCATCTGCGCAGATATGTACCCAATGAGTGCCACATAAGTCAAGTTGCCAACTTTCCTGAACAGTTGCATTCGCTACCATCCGCCGCAAGAAGCCAAAATTTTCTTTTCAAGATCCCGCACAACCTTCTTCTCAACTAAAATTTCACTTTATCAAAATATCTATCACCCAACCTAAAAAACCAATAACACCAAATGCAAACGTTATTTCTGCGTTATATGCACGCAACAAAGACTCTTCTTTTTTTACAACCAAAACCATTTTTCTGAATATTCCCTTAAATCTAAAAAATATATATGAAAAAAAGAGATAAAAACCTAAAAGGAATCCATATATTGATTCACTATGAACATGAATTTTTTCATTAAAAGATATAATTAAAACAGCTAAAAATATGTAGGACAAAATCAAGAACATCCATTGACGAAAACGCCAGTACCACGGACGAAAACGCTTAATATAACTACTTATTACAAACTCAACAGACTGACTCCATACTTGACTACTTCCTCTTATATCTACAGAATTTAAGTCGTTACTTAAATACATAGATACATATTTATTGCAATCTAAATTTCCAGGCCTTATATGCACACTGATACTATATATTATTGATGGCAATTTATCATATAATTTAAATTCATCTAAAGACGAAAAAAATAGTTTGTGATCAGAGATCGACACGCTAATACTAATATTAGCCTTTCCTTCAAAAAATTCATCTAAAATAGTAGATAAAAAATTACAGAATTCGTCAATATTGCATGATATATACGGAATCTTAAATCGCCTCTCACACCAAATCTCCATCTCCCCTCCCCTTCATTTAGCAATAGAATCAAACTCCTCGGGGCTTAATATCCATCAGCCCCCGTCATGTGCAAGCATAACCTTAACCATGCATTCGCATCGCCAATGCGTTCACGAAATCAGGCACTACACAACCAAAACTAGTACACTCGTACCGGGTACAAAATGGGTACGGGAAAAGCGTACCGATAATCAGGGAAATTTCAGATTCGGGTACAATTTTTCTAGACTCCTAAACGTGTTGCGGGTACATGGCTGGCATCAACTCCACCACTACCACCACAAGCAAGGAGCTTCAGGAAGCCATGTCTCACGGACACATCGCCTACATCCGAGTCAGCAGCACAGACCAGAACACGGGCCGTCAGCTTGGTCCAGAGTGCGGCCAGCAGTTCTCCAAGATTTTCGAGGACAAGACCAGCGGCAAGGACACCAACCGTCCAGCATTGAAGGAGTGCCTGGAGTACCTGCGGGAAGGCGACACTCTCTGGGTACACTCCATCGACCGGCTTGCCCGTAGCCTGCAAGACCTCCAGTCCCTGATCGACTTCTTACTGGCCAAGGGCGTGACCGTGAAGTTCTACAAGGAGGGACTGACCTTCCAGAACCACGGCACACAAGACCCGTTCGCCAAGCTCCTCTTTCAGGTGCTGGGATCGTTTGCCGAGTTTGAACGGAACATCATCAGGGAGCGACAGCGGGAAGGAATTGAACGGGCCAAGGCCGCCGGGAAGTACAAGCACGGCAAAGGTGGCAGGAAGCAGACCATTGACCGAGCCAAGGTTCAGGAGTTGAGAGCGCAGGGCGTCCCCTTCAGGAAGATCGCAGAGCAGATCGGCTGTAGCCTGTCGAGCGTCCAGCGGTGTCTTGAGGAGCAGCAAGGCTAACTTCAACTTAGCCTTAAGCAGGCTGGGCAGGGGCTTCGATGGTCAGAGCGGCGTTGCCTCCTGTGTTGGCGGCCTGTCTATGGATGCAGGGAGGTGATGTCTTCCGGATTATGAAGAATCGCCCAGGGAGGTGAAGCGCACCCCGGCCATGGGGGGACACTCGGAGATGAACATAGTACGATATGGGCTTTCAGATTTTTCTACCACAAACAAGTCGGTGTCGGCGTTGTGTTTATGAAGGCTATACCTTCAAGAACTTACTCAAAAAAGCACAGGTTATCCGGAGTTTTCTGAACTCCAGAATCATTTCCGACCTACAGTTCATCCAGAATTCCAGCCGGATCAATTCCCCGGTTTAACTGTGGTAAGCATGCCACATCCATGCCTTGTCGATCAAATCAGTCGGATTTCAAAAAAAGGCCGCCACAAGGACATCGCCGTGTGTGAAAGGATAAGTCACACGGGAGTCGAAGCTTGTGGCAGCCTTTGCGACTATGGGCGAGGGACGCTGTTATGCGGCCTTCTTCATCGATCTAGGCTTACTGCTTGGGCGCTTGCCCATCCTGAAAGGATACAGGGCGCAGTAGGTCACGGGACATTTTCTGATCTCGGCATCACTGCCGCATGAACACTCTAGGCACTTGGCCCGGATGGCGAGCAAAGCAGAGTTCTTTTGGAGAGCCTCTGCCGCTTTTGCCTGTGCTTTTTTAATGGGGTTATCCGGTGTTTTTTGAACTCCAGAATTTTTTCCGACCTGTTGGCCGCGCTGATTTCTGACCATGATTAAGCGGCCTCAACCATGAACGATTCCATCAGAACCTCAAGGCCCCGTTTGGTGATGTGCCCACAACACTTCGGCATCCATCTAGGAGCACCGACCACCGGAACGGCAATCATCCATCCACGGTCAATGGTAGACTGGGTCGGGATGACTCCTTTCTTGCGCTTGAACAGCCAGCCATAGTTATACCGAAGTTCCGCACTCAGTGCTTTTCCGGACATGCCGAGGATTTTTCCGGCCTCGGTCAGACTCAAGGTGCCTTCGGTGTTCATGTACTGGTCAAAGAGTTTAGCCTTGGGCTGGAGTTCAGAGACCTCCGTAATGAGGGCGTCGCGTTCAGCGGTCAGACGCTCAATCTTCTTGTCCATGATTTGCATGGCCTTGAAGATAAATTCCTCCTCGGACATTCCGCCGGTCTTCACCTTCTCTTCGCCGACGATGTAGCCGCCGTCTTGACGCAGGGCCGGGAGGACAGTCTCCATCACCCAGGCTTCAAACCTTTCGGCTGATTCAAGTTCGGAGTTCATGACCATCCGGTAGACATCGGCTTCCGGGATGATGTTGATGCCTCTGGGGCTGGAGGTCAAAGTGGACGATTCGTCCCCTTTCAATAAAACCGAATGCTTGCAGTGATTTTGAACGGCATTCTTCGGGTACCTGTAACCCAGGATGGCGGCCACCTCATTGGCGACGAACCAAGGCCTGCCATCACGAATGATGACACGAACGGCGGCATCGTTGCCAACACGAACGGGGAAGGTGAAAGATTTGACGGTGTTCTCTGCGATGCTGGTGGTAGAAATGGTTTTCATGACAAAGCGCTCCTGTATGGGCTGGGTTGATGCTCCTTGAATGAAAAGAACCCCTCCTCTCGTTCCGTTCGCTGTCTGGCGATATGTTCACGGCCAGGCAAGCGACGAAACAAAAGAAGGGGTTCAACCAGCACGAGTAGGGAGCAGCTACGTCGTTATGGTGTAGACATATAGATATGGTGAGGACCAAGACGTGTGGGGAGTCTCCGCCGGACTGACGGCTTGTTCCTTCGTATAGTGTCCGTTAATTGGCAACATACTGAACTTATTGTATTTACTCTCTCGCGGTGTAGCCGGTGCTTTCGCTGTGTTAGCTGCCTGGTTGCCTACGAGATGAGTTCGATTGGTACGTGAAAAGGGGAGACCATGGGCCGGGGCTTCCTCGGTACTTCACTCCCTCGTGGAAGTGCCGTGTATGCTGTGGCGCATGATCTCCCCTGAAAGGTGGAGCATATGTTGTGCATGAGGGCAGGCCTCATGGTGTGGCTGAAGGTGAAGACCTCATGCAGTTGGGTATGATGACTGTAGGTTGGCTTGTTCTTTGTGGGTGTTGTGGATGACGACCATCATTGATCAATCCCTCCCAGGCCCCCTTTGGTAAACATGAGGTAACCACAGGTATCATTTGTGGTTACCTATAGTGTATCTTATAGTTAATCTTTCTTAATATCCTTATATCTCTCTACTCCGTAGGTCCTCCATAAGGTGTCCCCTTTCAAAGAGTGTCCCCTAATTACAACTTACTAAGATTATTCACAATTTCAATCAACGCCGCCAGCCCCTCTGCCAAGCCTAACTATCTGTAATTATTAAAAGCAAAGCAGGGAGGTCTTCCCTCCCCTCTATGCTAGGGCGAGAGGTCGGCCCAAATTCTGCGCCCTCTGGATTCTGCCTCTCGTCCTCCATAGGTTTCCTAGCTCAAGCGGCGGCTACGCTGGCCCACCTCCTCCTTGCCCGCTCCTCCTTGGACCAGGCTACGCTTGGGAGGTCCAGTTCAACCAGCCAGCCCGACGGCAGTTCAACCCGGAAGGATTGACCTTCAGGGCCTACAGGCGTGAGCATCAGGAACTTGCCCTAGCAGAGCGGCTCTCCTGGGTGACGGTGTACTCTTCGACAGCCCCTAGGACCTTGGCTGTATGCACGAGCGCGTCTAGGCGGGGCATATCCAAAGGCTGCCCCTTCAGTATGCCCAGAGGGGGTCAAGAGTTCAGCCACCGTATCAGCAAGGAGATCTAGCATGGATGACAGGCGATTGATTATTGCATGGATGAATAAGAGAGACTATGTAAGGCGGTGACAGAGGACTTCATTGAATGTATCGCCCCCTACGACGTTCTTTCTTTCAATCTGATACATGGCTTACGTGGCTCATTTTTGCGCAGTTGCAGCATGAGAATGAAGATGTTTTGACAGAGAACTGCCTTTGGACATAGCCGACAAAAAGGGCCACTTTATGTCCTTGCTCGTTCATTCCGCCAACAAGAAAATCCTGCCATGATCGTGGCAGGCCACCCAGTGGATTACAATTCCACTGAGTCTACCGTCCCACCGCTCCGCCCTTGTTCCAGCCCCTCGCCTCCGTTTTGGCAAGACCAACTTTTGGGTTTGTCCGAACCTTGCGGTTGTAAATGTTCCTCAATTTTCACGGCCTCATGCTGGCAGCTATGCCCCGCAACTCCACCGACTTTTACTCAACCCCAGCAGTTCAGACCGCAGCAAGGCGAAGTCATCCGCCCACGCCAGCTTCAAGACAACTTCATCCCTGAGGGTAGCTGTTGGGTACTTGCCCTCGTAATTGGCCGTGATGCCGATATCAGCAGCGCCCTTGAGGTCATGCCCCACGACCTTCTGAACAAGCCGAGGAGCCACCCCCTGCACAGCCAGCAGGTGGTTGACTACGGTGTGCCGGAAGCTGTGGAACACTACATCAGACACCTTGCCTTTGCCCTCGCCCACGCCGAGGTTTCGGCGATATCTTGAGAACCACTTGGTTACGGCCCCGCCCACGTTGCCTTTCTTCTCCCGCTCCAGTTCCGGAAACAGCCGAACCTCACCCGTCGATCCTACCCGCTGTACGAAGTCGAGCAGGCACATGTTGTTGATGAGGAATGAATGGATCGGCACCAGCCGCTTCCCGGCCTCTGACTTGACGTGTTTCCCATCATTGCCCAACTCGTTGATGTCGAAGCACCATACACCCTCATCCTGCCTAATGTCGCTGACGTGAAGTTGTGCGATCTCCTCAAGGCGCATACCCGTAAACAGGGAAATGATCGGCACCCAGAAGTTGGACGGCTTATCGTCGGTATTGGAAATATAACTGGACGGCTTGAACAGGAGCTTGAGTTCTTCTGTGGTGAACGCCCTCCGTTTATTCTCAACTGACCGCTGTGCCTTGGGGATGGTCAGGGCCGAGTTCAACGGCTTCGCATGAATTCCGTATTCCATCTCGCACCAGTTCAGGAACGATTTGATCATGGTGAACTTCGTGTCCAAGGTCTTGTCGGATAGGCGCTGATCCTGCGGCACCTCCATCTGCTCGATCTCAAGAAGGGATTTCCCGAGGTACTCCTTACGTTTGGAATTCGCAGGCTGTGCCGCCATGATACGGGAGAAGTCACGCATGGTCTGCCGATCAAGCGTCATAATGAAGATATCCTTGCCCTTCTTCAAATCCTTCACAGCCGCCGCAAACTGGCGAACATTGTTGAAGATGTTCCGAGTACTGGACTGGGCAAACGTCGGCCCCTTCGCTGATATGTATGCCTCAACCGCAGCGGACACTGTGGCCTTTACCGCAGCCGCTCCATGCACCCCGCCGCCCCCAGCAGCGGACACAACCAGAGTAGGCAGCACCTCCTTGAGTGCTTGCTGGATTGCCTCGACATGCTGTTCTTGCTGGTCCGCAGCCGCAGCCCCCTGCGCCTTGATCATCTGGACCGCTGACACCTTCCACTGTTCCTGCGGGGCAAGCTGGCCTGTGAAAGGTGTAGCTGTGACGGACTCGCACAGAGCCGCTTTCGCCAGCGCCAGGGCATCGCACAGTTTCTTGAACTGAACGTCGTTGTGATCGAATTCAGCAGGATCAAACGAATGGAATATCTCCTTGGCAAGGGTTACCAAATCCGCCGGATACCGCTTCAACTCCGCCGCCTCCATGATCTCGCTGTAGGCGTTGGAATACACGCCCATAAGCTGGGCCAGCCCTTCTGGCGTATGGCTGTTCCTGCTCTGCAAACGGTCCTCGTACTCCTCGGTCAAGGCCTGATCCAACCACTGCCTTGCGGCCTGCCTGATCTGTTCATCGGTCATGGTCATTGTCTGCGTTCTCCTACTGCTACTTCTGTTCGCTCTGGTGGATGCTTCACGGGCCATGCTGAAGATATCCCCCGCCACAGCGGACAGCCTCATAGCTTTTGTCCTCGCCTCCCTCAAGCTGGCAGTGCCGAGGCTCCGTCTGATTTCGGTCATACCAAGACAGGAGCGAAGAGGGGCAGGAACACGAATACGGAAATAGAGGACGCCGCTTCTGTGCTGCATCAGGTGACCCGGTGCGGCGGCGGACAGGCGAGACCTAGGGCGTAACTGTGAGGTGATCTGGGACTGGGAAAAAATAGATGAAGACGAAGAGAGTGCATCAAAACGACTCACGGCAAATTCCTCTGTGTACCTGCTTTGTGTATCAAAAAGCAGTCACGAAGCCCTTGCCGTCAGTTTCTGTAACCATCTCAAATGGTTGGTTCTAACTGGCGGAGAGGGAGGGATTTGAACCCTCGATAGAGGTTTACGCCCCTATACTCGCTTAGCAGGCGAGCGCCTTCAGCCTAGCTCGGCCACCTCTCCGTTCGTGTGAAGAAAAAGCTGGTTATACAAATCGGGATTGGGCGTCAACAGGAAATGCCCGCCGCAATCGTTTTCCCGCCGCCCCGGAGCGCCCGCTTTTGACAGCGCGCCACGGATGGGGCAAAGAGCGGACTTCGACTCGATAATCTTTTTCTCAATGCTTCGGCGTGGAGGAATCCCTTGAAAGACTCCGTCATCCATCTCGGCCTGGCCGGCCTGGGCACGGTCGGCTCCGGCCTCGTCAAGATCATCCAGGAAAACGGCGACTGGATCGAGCGCAGGCTCGGCAAGACCCTCAAGGTCAAGACCATCATGGTCCGCGACCTGGACAAGCCCAGAAACGTCGTCCCGTCGCCGGACACCACGTTCACCACGAACATCGACGACATCATCGGCGACCCCGAGATCGACATCGTGGTCGAACTGGCGGGGGGCATCGATTTTCCGCGCAGGCTCATCACCCGGGCCCTGAACGCCGGCAAGTCCGTGGTCACGGCCAACAAGGCCCTGTTGGCCGAGCACGGTCCCGAACTATTCGAACTGGCGGCCAGCAAGAACCTGGGCCTTTATTACGAGGCCAGCGTAGCCGGCGGCATCCCCATCATCCAGACCCTGAAGGAGAGCCTGGCCGGCAACCGCATCAAGGCCATGACCGGCATCCTGAACGGAACGGCCAACTTCATCATGTCCGAGATGTCCGAGAAGGGCGAGGACTTCGCCACGGTCCTGGGCAAGGCCCAGGCCAAGGGCTACGCCGAGGCCGACCCGACCCTGGACATCGAGGGCATCGACGCCGCCCACAAGCTGGTCATCCTCATCCGCCTGGCCTACGGCCTGGACTTCCCCCTGAGCAGGCTCACGGTGGAGGGCATCTCCAAGGTCGAACAGTTCGACATCACCCTGGCCAAGGAATTCGGCTACCGCCTGAAGCTCCTGGCCCAGGTCCGCGAGAAGTCCGGCCTGCTCCATGCGGGAGTCTACCCCGCGCTGTTGCGCCAGGACCATATCCTGGCCAAGGTCGACGGGCCCTTCAACTCCATACTGCTCGAAGGCAACGCCGTTGGGCCGGTCATGCTCTACGGCCAGGGCGCCGGCGACCTGCCCACGGGCAGCGCCGTGCTGGCCGACATCCTGGCCCTGGCCCGCACCAACTGCGTGCCCAACAACACGGGCTTCCTGGAGACGCGTTTGCCCCAGGCCCAGATCCTGGCCCCGGAGCTGACCGTGTTCCGCCACTACTTCCGCTTCACCGTGGTGGACCGTCCCGGCGTAATGGCCTCCATCGCCGGGGTCATGGGCGAATACAACATCAGCATCGCCCAGGTCGTGCAGCGCCAATACGCCCCCGACGCCGGCGTGCCCATCGTCTTCATCAGCCACTCGGCGCAGATGCAGAACGTCACCGCGGCTCTGGACACCATCAAGAAATTCAGCTTCGTGCTCGACCCGCCGGTGCACTACAGGATCATCTGATGAAGACCGTCTTTCTCGTGGCCGACGGCATGGCCGGCTGGCCCCTGGACGCACTGGGCGGACGCACCACGCTGCAGGCCGCGGCCACGCCGACTCTCGACTCCCTGGCACCGCGCTCCCGCTGCGGCCTGTGCCGGACCGTGCCCGAGGGCATGCCCCCCGGCTCGGACGTGGCCAACATGTCGCTCCTGGGCTACGACCCGCGGGCACACCACACCGGCCGGGGCCCCATCGAGGCCGCGGCCCAGGGCCTGGCCCTGGACCCCGACGACCTGGTCTGGCGCATGAACCTGGTCAACCTGACGGAACTCTCGGACGCCGGCGTCATGCTCGACTATTCCTCCGGGCACATCGGCACCGCCGTGGCCGCGCCCCTTGTCGCCAGGCTGGCGGAAATGGCCCAGGGCACGCCCTTCCAGCCGGTCCTGGGCATCCAGTACCGCCACCTCCTGGTGCAGCGCGGAGGCGCCCTGACCGGTGCGGCCGGCCTGAACATCCGGCCGCCCCACGACATCCTGGACCAGCCCGTCGCCCGGGATCTGGCGGCGTTCGCGACCTTCCCGGAGCTTGAGGCCTTCCTCAAGGCCGCCCACGAATTCCTGCGTTCCGAGTCCACCTCTCAGGCCACCTCCGTCTGGCCCTGGGGGCAGGGACGGCCCCTGATCCTGCCGGCCTTCACCGACCGCTTCGGCCTGCGCGGGGCCGTTGTCTCGGCCGTGGATCTGGTCAAGGGCCTGGGTCGGGCCGCGGGTATGGACGTGCTCGAAGTCGAGGGCGTGACCGGACTGATCGACACCAACTACGAAGGCAAGGTCCGGGCGGCGCTGGAATTCCTGCGGGACGGCGACTTCGTCTACGTGCATGTGGAGGCCCCGGACGAGTGCGGCCACATGGGCGACGCGGAGCTCAAGAAGCGCGCTATCGAACTCTTCGACAAACGCGTCGTGGCCCCGGTCCTGGAGGCCCTGGAACGCGAGGATGCGACCATCGTCGTGACCTGCGACCACTTCACCCCCGTTGTGCGCCGCACCCACACCGAGGACCCGGTGCCGTTCCTGGTCTTCCGCACCCGCGCACCGCGGTCGGACGGACCGGCGGCCTTCGACGAACAGACGGCCGGGGCCTCGGGCCTGTTCCTGCCCCGCGGCCTGGATCTCCTCCCCTTCTGCCTCGGAACGGGCGCATGACCGACGCCTTCCCCAAGCCCTCGTGCTGGCTCTCACACCGCGTGTCCTACGGCGAGACCGACGCCATGGGGGTGGTCTACTACGCCAACTACCTGCACCTCTTCGAGCGCGGCCGCAGCGAGCTGATCAGGACCCTGGGCTTCAGCTACAGCGTGGTCGAGGAACGCGGCATCTTCCTGCCCGTGCGCGAGGCCTCCTGCCGCTACCTCGCGCCGGCGCGCTACGACGACGTCATCCACATCCGCACCGGCCTGGCGGGGCAGTCCCGGGCCAGCCTGAACTTCGCCTACGAGATCACCGACGAGAAGCGAGCACACGTCCTGACCAGGGGCACGACCCAGCACGCCGTGGTCAACGCCCAGGGCCGCCCTGTCCGCGTACCCGACTGGCTCTCGGCCCTCTTCGTCTAGGATGGTCGACTGCCACACCCACGTCTTCCCCCCCAAGATCGGCCCAAGGCTGGCGGCAGCCATAGGCCGTGAGTTCGGGCGCGCGCCGGCCGGCGACGGCTCGGCCGAAAACCTCCTCGCTCACCTGACCGAGGCCGGTCTGTCGCACGCGATCTGCTTCACCGCGGCCCTGCGCCCGGACCAGATGATTCCGGCCAACTCCTGGATGATCGGACTGCGGCGGACCCACGCGCACCTCATCCCCCTGGGGACGGTCCATCCGGAACACCCCGCCTGGACGAAGGAACTGGACCGCCTGGAGCGAAACGGCATCCGCGGCCTGAAAATCCACCCAGACCTCTCCGGCATCCCCCTGGACTCGCCGCGCTGGGACCCCGTCTGGGAGAGCGTCCGGGGGCGCTTCCTCGTCATGATCCACATGGGCCCGGTGCGGCCCGGAGAGAAAACCCTTTCCCGACCTCGGGATCTGGCCCTCGTCCTCACGCGCCACCGGGGCCTCGACGTCGTGGCGGCCCACCTGGGCGGGCTCGGCCTGTGGGACGAAACCCTGGAGCACCTGGCCGGAAAGGACATCTATATGGATACGTCCTGCTGCCACGACGCCATCCCCGCCTCGGTCATGGGCGCGCTTCTGGCCCGCCATGACCAAGGCCGCATCCTCTTCGGCAGCGACTACCCGCTCTTCTCCCCGAAATCCGAGCGCTCGGCCCTGGCCCGGCTCCTCGCGAAACTGCGCGTTTCCGATTGCGCGATCCTGGGCAACGGGAATCGGCTTGCGCAGAGCCTCCAACCCGGCGGATTTGCAGGCCGGCCGCCAGCTCCCGGCATTGACTTTTCTTGACGACGGGTACAATTTCCAATACCCGCGTTTGTTTATCCGACGCCAATACCCCCGAGGAGACTTTCCTTGACACAAGAACAGACAAATGCCCCCAGCGAAAAGCAGCTGCTGCGCCACCGCAAGGAAAAGGCCCAGTTCCTGCTCGACGCGGGCATTCCGCTATATCCCAACGACTTCCGCCGATCGGCCGAAATCGGAGACATCCTCGACGCCCACGGGCACAAGGATGAAGAAACGCTGGCCAGCGAAGCCGGCTCGTTTTCCCTGTGCGGCCGCATCATGGCCCACCGCTCTTTCGGCAAGGTGACCTTCTTCCACATCCAGGACACGAGCGGGAAAATCCAGGTCTACACGGCCCGCGACGACCTCGGCGCAGATGCGTACGGGGTTTTCAAGAAATTCGAGATCGGCGACATCGTCGGCGTGGTCGGCGGACTGTTCCGCACCAAGACCGGCGAACTGACCGTCAAGGCGGATCAGGTCCGCCTGCTGACCAAGTCCATGCGCCCCCTGCCGGAGAAGTACCATGGACTGAAGGACGTGGAAACCCGCTACCGCCAGCGCTACGTCGACCTGCTGGTCAACGACCGCGCCCGCGAAATCTTCCGCAAGCGCACGGCCATCGTGCAGTTCATCCGCAATTTCCTGAACGAGCGCGGCTTCCTGGAAGTGGAAACGCCCATGATGCAGCCCATCGCCGGCGGCGCCACGGCCAAGCCCTTCCGGACGCACCACAACGCCCTGGACATGGACCTCTTCCTGCGCATCGCCCCGGAACTGTACCTCAAGCGGCTCCTGGTGGGCGGCTTCGACCGGGTCTACGAGATCAACCGCAATTTCCGCAACGAGGGCATCGACACGCGGCACAACCCGGAATTCACCATGATCGAATTCTACTGGGCCTACGCCACCTTCGTCGACCTCATGGACCTGACCCAGGAGCTCCTGGGCGGAGTGGCCAAGGCCGTCAACGGCACCCACCTCGTGGAATACCAGGGGCAAACCATCGACCTGCAGGACGGCTGGGTCCGCATGCCCTTCCACGAATCCCTGGAAAAGATCGGCGGCGTCTCTCCCGAGATCTACTCCAACTACGACAAGTGCAAGGAACTCGCCCAGAAGCTCGGCGAAACGGTCCACCCCAAGGAGAAGCTCGGCAAGCTCCAGGCCAAGCTCTTCGACAACCTGGTCGAGCCCAAGCTCATCCAGCCGCACTTCATTTACCACTACCCGACGGACATCTCCCCGCTCTCGCGCAAGAACGACCTGAACCCCGACATCACGGACCGGTTCGAACTGTTCATCTGCGGGCAGGAGATGGCCAACGCCTTCTCGGAACTGAACGATCCCTACGACCAGAAGGACCGGTTCGAGGAGCAGGTGCGCGAAAAGGCTGCCGGTGACGACGAGGCCCACGCCATGGACGAGGACTACATCCGCGCCCTGGAGTACGGCATGCCCCCCGCGGCAGGGCAGGGCATCGGCATCGACCGCCTCGTCATGCTGCTGACGGACTCGCCGTCCATCCGGGAGGTCATCCTCTTCCCGCTGCTGCGGCCCGAGATCGCCGGCTAGCGCCCCGGCGCTGCTCGTCCGGCACGTCTCCACCAAGCGAGAACCCATGCAATTCGAACTGTTTGTCTCTCTGCGGTATCTTCTGGCCCGGCGCAAACAGGCCTTCATTTCCGTCATCTCGCTCATTTCGGTGCTGGGCGTGGCCATCGGCGTGGCCTCGCTGATCGTCGTCCTCGGCGTCATGAACGGATTCAGCGAAAACCTGCGCGACAAGATCCTGGGCATCAACTCCCACCTCATCGTCGGCTCGGTCAAACAGACCATCGAAAACTACGACGGCCTGGTGGACAAGAGCCTGAAGCTCGACGGCATCGCGGCCGCAACCCCCTTCATCTACTATGAGGTCATGCTCTCGACCCCCACGGGGGTCAAAGGCGTGGTCCTGCGCGGCATCGACCCCGACACGGCCGGACAGGTCCTTTCCGTGGAGAAGGACCTGGTCAGCGGCAGCCTGAAGAACCTCGGGGAACCGGCGGACACGCCGGGCATCGTCATCGGCAAGGAACTGGCCGCCCGCCTGGGCCTGACCATGGGCAGCCGGGTCAGCCTGCTCGCGCCGAGCGGCAAGAAGTCCGCCGCCGGTTTTTCGCCCAAGATCCTTTTCTTCAACGTGGTCGGCATCTTCAATTCCGGCATGTACGAATACGACTCGTCACTGGTCTTCGTCTCCATCCCCGAGGCCCAGAAGATCCTCGGCTTCGAGGGCGACGTCGTCACGGGCATCGAGTACCGGGTGACCGACATCGACGCCGTGCAGCAGACCGGCGAGCTTCTGGTCCGCGCCCTGGGGGGATTCCCCCTGTACTCGCGCAACTGGATCGAGATGAACCAGAACCTCTTCGCAGCCCTGAAGCTCGAAAAAACGGCCATGGCCGTGATCCTGACCATGATCGTGCTGGTGGGCTCCTTTTCCATCATCACCACCCTGGTCATGATGGTCATGGAAAAGACCAAGGACATCGCGGTGCTCATGGCCCTGGGCGCCACGCCGCCGCAGATCCGCAACATCTTCATCCTGCAGGGCTCCCTCATCGGCGCCGTGGGCACGAGCATCGGGTTCGGCCTGGGCCTGGCCATCTGTTCGCTGCTCAAGAAGTACCAGTTCATCAAGCTGCCGGCCGATGTCTACTACCTGGACCACCTCCCGGTGAAGACGGAGCTCCTGGACATGTCGCTCATCGCCGTGTCGGCCATGATCCTGTGCTTTCTCGCCACACTCTACCCTGCCCGCCAGGCGGCCGGGATGCACCCCACCGAGGCCCTGCGCTATGAGTGACGTCTACAGCCTGCAGGGCATCGGCAAATCCTATCAGCAGGGCGAGGAAACCCTCACCGTGCTGAACGGCATCGACCTGACCGTGAGCCGCGGAGACTCCCTGGCCATCATCGGGGCCTCGGGCTCAGGCAAGAGCACGCTTCTGCAGATCATGGGCACCTTGGATATACCTTCCCGGGGGACCATCCTCTTCGACGGAGCGGACATCTCGACCCTCGGCTGGAAGGAGCGGGCCCGCATCCGCAACCGGAACATGGGCTTCGTGTTCCAGTTCCACCACCTCCTGCCCGAGTTCTCCACGCGCGAAAACGTGGCCATGCCCGGCATCATCGGCGGCATGCCCCGAAGCCGAGCCCTGGAAATGGCCGACGCTGCTTTGTCGCGCGTGGGGCTTGCGCATCGCCTCCATCACAGGGTAACCACCCTGTCCGGAGGAGAGCGCCAACGCGCGGCCATCGCCCGCGCCATCCTGCTCGAACCCGCGGTGGTGCTGGCCGACGAGCCCACCGGCAACCTGGATGAACGAACAGGACGGGAGGTCAACGACCTCCTGCTGCATTTGAACAGGAATCAGGGTGTGACCCTGGTCGTCGTCACCCACAATGCTGAACTTGCCCAGTGCATGCGCCGCACCTTGGAGCTTCGTTCCGGAGAACTCTATGAATCGTAATGCGTTCCTGCTTCTGCTTCTCGTCCTCGGCCTCTTCTGCGCCGGACCGTCCTTCGCGCAAACTTCGGGGAAGGTCATCGTTCTGCCCTTCGCCGTGAATGCCGGCCCGGACCTGGCCTACCTGGAAGAAAGCCTGCCCAAGATGCTGCGCGATCGGCTCACGGACATGGGCTTTCAGGTCGTGTCCGAGGAGGAGACCCTCAGCCTGCTGCAGGAACAGCAGATCGAATATCTGGACCTGAACGTGGCCAAGGACATGGCGCTGCTGGCCGGCGCCGGCCATGCCGTTTATGGCAGCTTCAGCCAAGTGGGGGAAAGCATCAGCCTGGACACCCGCCTGGTGGAAGCCTACGGCGTGGCCGAGCCCAAGCCGTTCTTCGTCGTCAAGGAAGGGATCATCAACATCCTGCCGGCCATTGACGAGACGGCGGCCAAGATCAAGCTCGGCATGGAGCAGAAGGACCGCATCGCCGCCATCGACGTCCGCGGCAACGAAATCCTCGACGACGACGTCGTGCTCATGCGCCTCAAGATTCAGCCCGGCGACGCCTACGACCCCAAGACCGTCAACGCGGAACTTAAAAGCCTCTATGATCTCGGCTACTTCGACGACATCGAAATTTCGATGGAGGAAAGTTCCGAGGGCAAGCGCCTGATCATCACGGTCAAGGAAAAACCCCTCATTCAGGCCATCTCCGTGCAGGGCGCCCAGGAACTGGACGCCGACGACCTTCTGGCGGCCATCGCCACCAAGACCGGCGCGGTCCTCAACCCGCGCGTCCTGGCCGACGACATGGGCAAGATCCGCGAACTGTACCGCAAGGACGGCTTCTACAACGCCAAGGTCAGCTACGCCCTCGAACAGGCCGACGCCAAGCGTGCCCGTCTGAACATCATCGTCGACGAGGGCAACAAGCTCTACGTCACGGACATCGTCATCCAGGGCGCGAAACAGCTCGATCCCGACGACCTCAAGGACGAACTGGCCCTGTCCGAACGCGGGATGCTGTCCTGGATCACCGGGTCCGGCGTCCTGCGCGAGGAGATCCTCGACCGCGACGCCGCGGCCCTGGAAGCGTATTACGGCAACCGCGGCTTCCTCAACGCCAAGGTCGGCCAGCCCGAGGTCGCGTATTCCGACACGGGCATCACCGTCACATTCCAGGTGGACGAGGGCGCGCGCTACAAGGTCACCTCGGTGGAGTACGCCGGCGAAATGATCGGCGCCCCACAGGATCTGAACTCCGTGGTGAAGATGGACGAACTTGTCGCGGACAAGGAATATCTCGACCGATCCGTCATGCGCTCCGACCTGCAGAAGCTCACGGAGCATTACTCCAACTTCGGCTACGCCTTCGCCGAGGCCGACGTGAAAATCGACCGCAACGATGCCGAAAACACCGTGGCCCTGACCTACACCATGTCCAAGGGTACCAAGGTGTCCATCAACCGCGTGCTCATCGAGGGCAACACCAAGACCAGGGACAACGTCATCCGCCGCGAAATGCGACTGGCCGACGGCGACCTCTTCAACGGCTCCCAGCTGCGAAGGTCCAACGCGCGCCTGAACAAACTCGACTTCTTCGAAACCGTGGAAATCACCCCTGAACCCGCAGGCTCGCCCAGCGAACTGAACCTCAGGGTCAAGGTCAAGGAAAAGCCCACCGGACAGTTCTCGGCAGGCGTCGGATACTCGAGCTACTCGCAGGTGTTCTTCTCGGGTCAGATTCTGGAACGCAACCTCTTCGGCATGGGCTACCAGCTCGGTTTCACGGGCACCATCAGCGCCAAGTCCGCCGACTACACGGCAACTTTCTGGAACCCCCACTACAACGACACCAAGCTCGGCATGGGCGTGAGCCTCTACAACAAGCTCAACGACTACTCCGACTACGACAAGCAGTCCATGGGCGGCCGCCTGCTCTTCGGGTACCCCCTGGGCGAGTACACCAACCTGAACTGGCACTACCGTCTGGAGCAATACGTCATCGAAGACGTGGACGACGACGCAGACAAGGTCATCAAGGACATCGAAGGCGAAAACTGGGCCAGTTCCCTCTACGGATCGATCAAACGCGACACCACGGACCGCCGCATCAACCCGACCAAGGGCATGACGCACCAGTTCTCCGTCGAGTACGGCGGCGGCATCCTGGGCGGCGACGACGACTTCATCAAGTACATCGCCGACGCCAACCACTACTTCCCGGTCTTCCTGGAAACCGTCATCCATCTGCACGCCCAGGCCGGGTACATCATGGACAACGGCGGTGAAGAAATCCCGCCCTTCGAGCGGTTTTACCTCGGAGGCATGAACTCCGTCCGCGGCTACGAAGAACGCAGCATCTCCCCCTTGTACGATGACAAGGACGCCTCGGAAGGGTATGATGAAGGTGACGAGAAGGGCGGCAACAAGAGCTTTTTCTTCAACGCCGAATACCTGGTGCCCCTGCACAAGGAAATGGGCCTGCTCGGGCTGGTCTTCTTTGATGCGGGCAAGGCCTGGGACGAAGACGAGAAGATCGACGCCGACCTGTACAAGAGCGTCGGCGCTGGCGTACGCTGGTACTCCCCCCTCGGCCCCCTGCGACTGGAGTACGGCTACCCGCTTGACGAAATCAACAACGAGAGGGAAGGACGTTTCGAATTTTCAGTTGGACAGTTCTTTTAACATCAAACCCAAGATTACCGACATATCGAGGAGATTTCCATGCGTGTATTCATCCTGACGTTTTTTCTCGTCCTGTGCATGAGCCTGACGGCCGGCGCCGAAACGAAGATCGGTTTTGTGGACATGAAGGCCGTCATCGCCAAGTCCGAACCCGGCTCCAAGGCCATGGAGCAGCTCAAGTCCCAGTTCAAGGACATGAAGGACAACCTTGACGCCCAGAAGAAGTCCCTGGACACCCTCAAGGACGAACTGCAGAAGCAGTCCATGATGCTCAGCCAGGAAGCCAAGCTGGACAAGGAAGCCCAGTACAAGCGCAAGGTGCGCGACTTCCAGGACATGGGGCAGAGCTACCAGCGCAAGCTGCAGCAGGCCGAGCAGAGCCTGTCCAAACCCATCATCGACAAGCTCCTGGAAGTCATTCAGGACTACGGCAAGAAGAACGGCTTCACGGCCATCTTCGACAAGCAGGCCAGCGGCCTTGTCTTCAGCCAGGACAACGTCGACCTGACGGGCGCCATCATCGCCGAACTGAACAAGGCCATGCGCAAGTAACCGGGACAGCGATGCTTCTTTCCGAAATCGCAACCAGCCTGGGACTGCCTCTGCAGGGCGGGGACATGGACGTCAGCGGGGTCAACACCCTTGCCGACGCATCGCCCTCGGAGCTGTCCTTCCTGGCCAACCCGAAGTACGCCCCCCAACTGGCCACGACCAGGGCGGGGGCGGTCATCGTTTCGGCGGACCAGGCGCCCGGAGACAAGCCTTGCCTCATCAGCTCCAACCCCTACCTTGACTTCGCGCGGTGCGTTCATCTCTTCGCCAGGCCGCAAGGCTGCTTCGAAGGCATAAGCGACTTGGCCTTCGTCCATCCCGAAGCCGAGATCGATCCAGCCGCCGCCGTGGCGCCCTTCGTGTCGATAGGCAAGGGCGCACGCATCGGCCGCGGCGTCCGGATCTTCAGCGGCAGCTACATCGGCGAACACTGCATCGTCGACGAGGACTGCGTCATCTACCCCAACTGCTCTCTGATGGCTGGGACGAGCCTGGGCAAGCGCGTCATCCTCCATGCCGGCACGGTGCTCGGCAGCGACGGCTTCGGGTTCGCCCAGGGCGCCGGAGCCATGACCAAGTTCCCGCAGATCGGCAGGGTCGTCATCGAGGACGACGTCGAAATCGGGGCCAACACGACCATCGACCGCGCCGCCCTGGGCGAAACGCGCATCGGCCAGGGCACCAAGATCGACAACCTGGTCCAGCTCGGACACAACGTCCGCGTCGGCCGCAACTGCCTGATCGTGGCTCAGGTCGGCATCGCCGGCTCCACGACCCTGGGCGACGGCGTCATCCTGGCCGGTCAGGTCGGCGTGGCCGGACACATTCACCTCGGAGATGGATGCCGCATCGGAGCCAAGTCCGGCATCGGGCAGGACGTCCCGCCCAAGCAGGATATGAGCGGTATCCCGGCCATGTCCCACGGCACGTTCCTGCGGACTTCCGCCATCATGCCCAAGCTGCCGGAGATGAAACGACGTCTTTCGAAACTGGAGAAGGAACTGGCCGCCTTACGGGAAGAAATCGCCAACAAAGGGTAACGACATGATCACCAAACCAGAAAGCGGCGAAATCGTCAGCCGGGACATCCTGGACCTGCTTCCTCACCGCTACCCCTTTCTGCTCGTGGACCGGGTTCTGAGCTTCGAACCCATGAAATCCGTACACGCCATCAAGAGCGTGTCCATCAACGAGCCTTTTTTCCAGGGCCATTTCCCGTCCTACCCCGTCATGCCCGGCGTCCTCATCCTCGAGGCCCTGGCCCAGGCCGGCGGGATCATGGTCATCAAGAGCCTGCCCCCGGCCGAGACCGTCGGGAAGATTTTCCTGTTCACGGGCATGGAGAAAGTGCGCTTCCGCCGCCCGGTGTTCCCCGGCGACCAGCTGCACCTGCACGTAACCTATGAACGCCACAAGATGATGATGTGGAAGACCAACGGCAAGGCCATGGTCGACGGGAAAGTCGTGGCCGAAGGCATCCTGACCGCATCCGTGGTGCCCAGGGAGGACTGATGCAGACGACCATCCACCCCACCGCCGTCGTCGCGCCCGGCGCGATTCTGGGCACCGGCGTCACCGTCGGGCCGTATGCCGTCATCGAGGAAGACGTGCGCATCGGCGACGGCACAGTCATCGACGCGGGGGCCCAGATCAAGCGTTTCACCACCCTCGGGGCCGGCAACCGCGTCCATTCCATGGCCTGTGTCGGCGGAGAGCCCCAGGACCTCAAATTCCACGGCGAGGAGACCCGCCTCGAAATCGGGGACCGCAACAGAATCCGCGAATTCTCCACCATCCACCGCGGCACTGAAGGCGGTGGGGGCGTGACCAGAGTCGGGTCGGACAACCTGATGATGGCCTACTCGCACATCGCCCACGACTGCATCGTCGGCGACAACAACGTCCTGGCCAACGCCGCCACCCTGGCCGGCCACGTCATCGTGGGCAACGAAGTGGTTGTCGGCGGCCTGTCGGCCGTGCACCAGTTCGTGACCATCGGCGACTTCGCCTTCATCGGCGGCAAGACAGGCGTGGCGCAGGACGTGCCACCGTTCATGCTGGCCGTGGGCGAGCGGGCCACCCTTCGGGGCCTGAACCTCATCGGCCTGCGCCGCCACGGGTTCTCGTCCGAGGAGATCAGCGCCCTCAAGTCGGCCTACAAGCTCATCTGGCGCTCCAACCAGGAACGCAACGAGGTCATGCAGCAGGTCGAGACGGAACTCGGCAGCTTTCCGCAGGTCATGAAGCTCCTGGAGTTCATCCGCGCCAGCAAACGGGGCACCATCACGCCTGAACGCATCTGAGCGGGCATGAGCAGGACCCTTGGCATCATCGCCGGCGGGGGCGCGTTTCCCATCACTGTGGCCAAAACCGCGAAGGAACGGGGAGAACGGGTTGTCGGTGCCGGATTCGCGTCTGACACCGACCCGACTTTCCCCGAGCGCTGCGACGCCTTTGTATGGCTCAAGCTCGGCCAACTCGGCCGCCTCATCGACTTCTTTTCCGCCCATGGCGTGACCCACGTGGTCATGGCCGGCCCCATCAACAAACCCCGCGCCCTTGACCTGCGCCCGGACTGGCGCGCCGCGAAGCTCCTTTTTTCGACGAAGACGCGTGGCGACGACGCGCTGCTGCGGGCCGTCACCGCGGAACTGGAGCGCGAGGGCATGCAGGTCGTGGCACCTCATCTCTACTCTCCCGACCTGCTCGCCCCCGAGGGCGTCCTGACCCGCCGAAAGCCCACGGAACGCGAACAGGAGGATATCTCCTTCGGCTGGAACGTCTCCCAAAGTCTCGGGGCCTTCGACATCGGGCAGTGCCTGGTGGTTCGGGAGAGGATCGTCCTAGCCGTGGAGGCCATCGAGGGCACAGACGCCGCCATACGCCGCGGCGGGCAGTTGGGAGGGCCCGGCGCTGTCGTGGTCAAGCGCCCCAAGCCTGGACAGGACAGGCGTCTGGACATGCCCGCAGTGGGTCCCGACACCCTGCGCGTCATGGCCGAGGTCGGGGCCACCTGCCTGGCCGTGGAAGCAGGCGGGTGCATCTTCTTCGAACAGGGGCGCACCCTGGAATATGCCGACAAGAGCGGCATCGCCATCGTCTCCCTGCCTGAAAGCACTTCCTGATTTCCGATCTCGCGGCGCACCAGACGCCGACGCGGCTCGCCACGTCTGCCTGCAGACTGCCGATCGAACCACACTATCGCTTAAAAGAAAGGCCGGGACACAAGCCCCGGCCTTTCTGCATGGTTCATAACGTCCCGTGCTATCTTCTATTCAGCCCCAGAATCTCGACAACGTTCTGCGCGGCCTGGGCCGTGAAGGCGTCTTCGGAAAGACGATCCTTGTCCTCCTGCCCGATGACCAGACGCGGGGCGTTGGCGAGCTTCTCGTCGGGTGTGATGCCGTACTCCGGCCCGAAGGAATTCTGGTAGTACATGTCCTGGAAGCCCGAGAACTTGAGGGCGTGGGCCGTGGCGTCGAGCACGGCCAGTTCGTCCTTGTCCATGAGGCCCTGCTCCCGGGCCTTGAGCAGCCCGGCCAGGCATTCCCCGCCCTGGGTGCAGGCGATGTGGCCGTGGCTGTTGGCCAGCAGCATGGACTCGATGATGCGCTGCTCGCTGACCTGCACCACCTGGAAGGAGCCGCCCAGAGCCTGGTATTTGTGCGCCAGGAAGGCCACGCGCGGGAAGGAGACGGGATTGCCGATCATGGCCGCCTGGGCCACGGAGGGGCGCACCTTGACGGCCTCGTAGCGTCTCTCGCCTGCAGTCTGGGCGTAGTAGCGGAAGACCGGGTCGGCATGTTCGGACTGCACGCCGAAGATGCGCGGCAGCACGTCGATGACGCCAAGGCGCAGGAGCTTCAGGAAACCGCCCATGACGGCCGTGATGTTGCCCGCGTTGCCGATGGGCACGAACACGGCCTTGCCGCGCATGTCCCAATCGTACCACTGGGCCACTTCGAAGGCGTAGCTTTCCTGGCCCAGGATGCGCCAGGCGTTCTTGGAGTTGAGCAGGGCCACGCGGTAATGGTCGGCAAGATACTCGACGACCTTCATGCAGTCGTCGAACACGCCGGGGATTTCAAGCACGCGCGCCCCGCTGCCCAGGGGCTGGGACAGCTGCTGGGCCGTGACCTTGCCCTTGGGCAGAAGCACCACGGAGGTCAAGGGCGCACCCACGTAGGCGGCATAAAGAGCCGCGGCGGCCGAAGTGTCACCCGTTGAGGCGCAGATGGTCAGAACGTTGTCCCAGTCGTGCTTGGCCACGAGATGGCGCAGGTAGGAAAATGCGCAGGCCATGCCGCGGTCCTTGAAGGAGGCCGAGGGGTTCTGCCCGTCGTTCTTGAAAGCCATGGGCTGGCCCACGAGGCGCTCCAGGGCGGGGGAGGAGCGGGTCACGGGCGTGTTGCCCTCGCCGAGGTAGACGATGTCGGACTCGCTCAGGACGGGGGCCATCAGCTCGTAGAAACGGAAGATGCCGCGCAGCGCCGGGCTCTTGGTGGCCGCGCGCAGGTCGAACGTATCGCGCCAGGCTTGGCCGGAGGTCTTTTCGAGCTCACCGAAACGTGTGTCCTCGAGCAGGAACACGCCCTTGCACCGCGGGCAGGTGTAGTGCAGTTCGTCGATGGGGTACCTGGCCTGACAGCCGAGGCAGACATATTCCATTTCCCCGCGGTAGGAAGGGAAAACATTGGCTTCGCGCATGGGACGCTCCCTCAAAGGACAGAGTTACCCGAGCACCGTATCGAGGACGGCCCCGGCAAACAGAAAGACGGCCACAAAACCGTTCAGGGTGAAAAAAGCCAGGTTGACCCGGCTCATGTCGTGCTCCGATATGAGACGATGCTCCAGAAGCAGGATCGCGGCCACCGCCAGGCAGACGGCAAGGTAGACGAGTCCGGCTCCGGAGGCCCAGCCCGCCAGGAGAAAAAAGAGGCTGGTGACCACGTGGCTGAAGGTCGAGACGGCCAGGGCAGGTCCCACGCCAAGCATGGCCGGCAGGGAATGCAGGCCCTCGGACCGATCGAACTCCACGTCCTGGCTGGCGTAGAGGATGTCGAAACCGCCCACCCAGAAGGTCACGCCGAGGGCGAGCAGGACCGGGGTCATCTCCACCGCGGGCGAAACGGCCAGCCATCCGGCCAGCGGGGCCAGCCCCAGGACCGAGCCCAGAAAGAAATGGCACAGGGCCGTGAAGCGCTTGGTGAAGCTGTACAGCCCGGACCAGACGAGAGCCGCCGGAGAAAGCGCCAGGCACAGCGGGTTCAGGAACCAGCAGGCCGCGACGAAGATGGCGGCGCTGGCGGCGATGAAGACACGCGTTTCGGCCACCCCAATCTCCCCGGTCACCAGGGGGCGCGTCAGGGTCCTCGGGTTCTTGGCGTCGATGGGCAGGTCCGCCAGCCTGTTCACGGCCATGGCGAAAGAGCGCACCGCGACCATGGCCACGGTCAGGGCGATGAAGACCCGCCAGCCGGGCCACCCGCCGGCAGCCCAGAGCATGCCGAGATAGGCGAAGGGAAGAGCGAAGATGGAATGCTCGATCTTGACCATGCGGGCCAGGAGCACGATTTTACGCCACATTGATCCCCCCTACTTCGCCAAGACCTTGAGGAAGCGCTTCTTGCCGACCTTGAGCACGTAATCGCCTGACGCGAACGCAAAGGCGGGATCGTCCTCCTTGCGGCCGTCGACGGTCACGGCGTTCTGCTTGCACATGCGGCGGGCGTCGCCCTTGGACGAGCATACCCCGCTCTCGCTCAGCACGTCGACCAGCGTCGTTCCGGCAGCCGCTTCGAAGACCTCGATGTCCTCGGGAATCCCCTGCTTGGCGAACACGGCGTTGAACCCTTCGCGCGCGCCGGAAGCCGCCTCCGGACCGTGGAAGCGGCGCGTGATCTCCTCGGCCAGATCCTCCTTGGCGGTCTTGGGGTGCAAGGCCCCGTTCAGGACCTGATCACGCAGGTTCCCGATGTCGTCGAGGGAGCGGTCCGAGAGCAGCTCGTAATAGCGCCACATGAGTTCGTCGGAGATGGACATGACCTTGCCGAAGATGTCGGCCGGAGCCTCGTCGATGCCAATGTAGTTGCCCAGGGACTTGCTCATCTTCTGCACGCCGTCGAGGCCTTCGAGGATGGGAACGGTCAGGACGATCTGCGAAGCCTGGCCGTGTTCGCGCTGCAGATGGCGCCCCATGAGCAGGTTGAACTTCTGGTCCGTGCCGCCGAGCTCGACGTCGGCGCGCAAGGCCACGGAATCGTACCCCTGCACCAGGGGGTAGAGGAACTCGTGGATGGCGATGGGCTGGTTGCCCTTGAAGCGCTTCTCGAAGTCATCGCGTTCGAGCATGCGCGCCACGGTATAGCGGGAGCACAGTCCGATGAAATCCGCGGCCGTGAAGGCGTCCATCCAGGTGGAGTTGAAGGCGACCTCGGTCCGCTCCGGGTCGAGGATCTTGAAGATCTGCTTCTTGTAGGTCTCGGCGTTTTGCAGCACGGCCTCGCGCGTCAGGGTCTTGCGCGTCTCGGACTTGCCCGACGGGTCGCCGATCATGCCCGTGAAATCGCCGATCAGAAAGATGACGTGGTGGCCGAGCTCCTGGAAATGCTTGAGCTTCTGGATGAGGACGGTGTGGCCCAGGTGCAGGTCCGGGGCCGTGGGGTCGAACCCCGCCTTGACGCGCAGGGGCGTGCCGCGGCGCAGCTTCTCGACCAGTTCCTCCTCGTTGATGATCTCCACGCTCCCGCGCCGGATCTGTTCCAGCTGGCGGGCCAACTCTTTGTCTGTCATGGCTCTTCCTTATGTTCCCTGTATTGCCAGGGGACGATGCTCAGGCATTTTCCCCGGTCCAGTTCGATCACAACACCGTTCAGCATGCACGGTCCCTTCGCAAGTTCGAAACGTTGCGGCAGGCAGGTCTGAAATTTGCGCAGAATGACGTCGTTGTCCATGCCCAGGCACGAGTCCTCGGGCCCGCACATGCCGAGGTCTGAAATGTACCCCGTGACCCCGTCCAGCACGCAGGCGTCGTTGGTCTGCACGTGCGTGTGCGTGCCCACGACGGCCTGCACGCGGCCGCGCAGCATGTGGGCCAGGGCCCGCTTTTCGGAAGTGGCTTCGGCGTGCATGTCCACCACGACCAGCGCCCCGGACGGGATGGATGCCAGCAGGCCCTCGGCCGTCGCGAAAGGGCAGTCCACGGGGTCCATGAACGTCCGCCCCTGGAGGTTCAGCACCGCAAGCTCGGGCAAGCCCTCCCCCAGGCTGTACACGCCGCAGCCCCGTCCCGGCGCCCCGGCCGGGTAGTTGGCCGGCCGCAGTATCCAGGGTTCGCTCGCCAGAACGGGCCGGATGTCGGGGAACTTCCAGACGTGGTTGCCCGTGGTCAGCACGTCAACCCCGGCGCGCCGCAGCTCCATGGCGCTCTTGGCCGAAACCCCCAGGCCCCCGGAAGCGTTCTCGCCGTTGGCCAAAACGCCATCCAGACCCATTTCACGACGCAAACGCGGCAGATGGTCCTTCACCATCTGCCGCCCTGTTCTGCCAACTATGTCGCCGAGATATAAAAGCCGCACGAAGGAGCTACTTGGCAATGCCTACGGCCCTCTTCTCGCGGATGACCGTGACCCGGATCTGGCCGGGGTAGGTCATCTTCTCCTCGATCTGCTTGGCGATGTCCTTGCTCAGCATGAAGATCTGATCGTCGTTGACGGCGTCGCAGTCGACCATGACGCGCACCTCGCGGCCGGCCTGTATGGCGAAGGCGCGGCTCACGCCGTTGAAGCCCATGGCGATGCCTTCCAGCTCCTCCAGTCGCTTGACGTAGCTCTCCAGGAGTTCCTTGCGCGCGCCGGGACGGGCGCCGGACAGGCTGTCGGCGGCCTGCACCAGGACCGCGTACACGGACTTGGGCGGTACGTCTTCGTGGTGGGCCGCGATGGCGTGCACGATTTCGCTCGACTCGTTGTACTTCTTGGCCAGGTCGGCGCCGATGATGGCGTGGGGACCTTCCACCTCGTGGTCCACGGCCTTGCCCAGGTCATGGAGCAGACCGGCGCGCTTGGCCTTCTTGATGTCCAGGCCCAGCTCCGCGGCCATGATCCCGCACAGGAACGCGACTTCGAGGGAGTGCTGCAGCACGTTCTGGGTGAAGCTGGTGCGGAAGCGCAGCTGCCCCAGCAGGCGCACGATCTCCGGGTGGATGCCGTGCACGCCGAGGTCGAAGGTGGCCTGCTCACCGATCTCGCGGATCTGAACATCCATCTCCTTCTCGACCTTCTTGACGATGTCCTCGATGCGGGCGGGATGGATGCGGCCGTCGCTGATGAGGCGCTCCAGGGAACGCTTGGCCACTTCGCGGCGCAGGGGGTTGTAGGCGGACAGAATGACCGTCTCGGGCGTGTCGTCGATGATCAGGTCCACGCCCGTGGCGGCTTCGATGGCGCGGATGTTGCGCCCTTCGCGGCCGATGATGCGGCCCTTCATGTCCTCGCTCGGCAGTTCGACCGAACTGACCGTGTGCTCGGCGACGTAATCGCCTGCGTAGCGCTGGACGGCGCTTGCGATGATCATCTGGGCCTTGCGGTGGGCGGTCTCCTGTGTTTCGACCTCAATGACGCGGACCATCTTGGCCGCTTCATGCCGGGCCTTGCTCTCGATCTCCTGCATGAGGCGGGTGCGGGCCTCTTCGGCCGTCAGGCCCGAAATTTCCTCGAGCCTGGCCTGCTGCTGCGTGACCATCTCCTGCAGGGATTCCTCCTTCTCCTCCACGGCCCGTTCCTGCCTGGCGACTTTCTTCTCCAGGTTGACCAGTTCGCTTTCCTTCTGGGCCAGGGATTCGACCTTCTTTTCCAGGCGCTCTTCCTTGGCCTGGAGCCTGGCCTCGTTCTTCTTGAGCTCGCGCTCACGGTCCTTGGCGTCCTGCTCGATCTCCTTCTTCAGGGCGAAGACCTCGTCCTGGGCCTGAAGCAGCAGTTCCTTCTTGTGGGCCTGGGCGTCCTTCTTCGCCTCGTCGAGAATGCGCTCGGAAAGCTTCTGTGCGTCCTCGATTTCCTTGTCGGTGATATATTTCTTGAAAAGATAACCCGCTACCGCACCGATGCCGATACAGATGAATGCGGTGATGATGATGTCAGCCATGAAAAACTCCTTGGCGCAATATATTGAAACGCCTGCGCGAGGGCCATAAAGTGACGCTCCTGTCCTTCAATCGGACGCTGGGAACGACAGCGCGTTTGATCTTCGCATCTGCAAGGAGGGAATCGGGCGGGCCTGGCTCTTCGAAAGGACAGACTTTTGAAAAGCCCCGGAAGGCAGTGTTGGGAATTATTTTGAACCTCTTAAGTTAAGAGGGGGTTGGCTACAGCCCATCAGGCTTCTCCGGTATTGCCCGGAGCATGCACACAAGGCCGTTGTAAGCTACCCTAATTGCGCTTTATTGGCTCAAAAACGCATCACCAATCACTGACCCTCCAGGGTTTAGGTCTGCTGTTCTTCAGGACTATCTATCTTCGAAAGAAGCTGCTGCAGATTGCCTTCAAGCTGCGACAGCCTCCCTTGATCATGTAAATAATCGTCGGCCAGACTGAGTGCCAGATATGTCAGGAGCCGCTCCTTGCTCATGTTGCTGGCCCGCCCCTGCAACTCGCTGTATCGCTTGTGCACGAAATCCACCGCCTGGTGAATCCGCTCGGGCGGGACGTCGGCCGCGAAGGAAAGTTCGAGGCCGAGCACGTTCAAATTGTATCCTGGCATTGACTAGTTTCTATCAACCTCTTGCAACCTGTTCAAGATATTTTCGACCTTGGCCAGGACCGCCTCCTTGGTCTGTCGTTCCTGCTCAAGAGACTCCTTTAATTGCGAATTCTCAAGTTTCAAGGCCTCCTGGCGTTCCAGGAGAAGGGTTATCTTCTCGGTGAGTTGATTCAGGATATCCATGTAACGTCCTAGGATTGAGGTTTTTCTTGGCGCTTTTTTCTCTCGATGTTCGTCTGCCGGGCCCTGGCGACGCAGAGGACGCCGTCAGGGACATCCTTCGTCACCACCGACCCCGCTCCGACAACCGCCCCGGCCCCCACAACCACCGGAGCCACAAGGGCGGTATTGCTTCCGATGAAGGCTTTCTCGCGAATCTCGGTGCGGTGCTTGCGGACCCCGTCATAGTTGCAGGTGATGGTGCCCGCGCCGATGTTCACATCCGCCCCGATGTCGCTGTCCCCGAGATAGGACAGATGCCCCGCCTTGGCGCCCTCATGGAGGATCGCATTCTTGACCTCCACGAAATTGCCGACCCGGGCCTTGCGACCGATGACGGCCCCGGGCCGGAGACGGGCGTAAGGCCCGATCGATGCGCCTTCACCGACACGTGCCCCATCAATATGAGAAAAGGATTTCACTTGGCAAGGACCAAGAACCGTGTCCCTGATCCAGCAGTGCGACGAGATGCGCGCACCGCGCTCAATGCGGCTACGCCCGTAGATTTCACACGGCCCGACTACCTCGGCGCCCGGGGCGATCTCGACATCAGGTCCGATGATGATCGACGCGGCATTGCGCAGAATGACGCCAGCCCGCAGATGCTCCTTGACGATCCGGGCCCGAAGAGCTTCCTCGAAGTCGACCAGGTCACTCGGAGAGTTGATGCCGCGCAACAGTTCGGAACTTCCGAAGGGCATGCCCGCGACGGCCAGCCCTGCATCGGCGCACAGGCTGATCATCTGCGTCAGGTAGAATTCACCCTGAGCGTTATCCCGATCAATTCTTGCCAAGAGCTCTGTACACTTGGCCACATCGAACACGTACGCGCCGGAATTGACCTCGTTGATCTCCCCACCATGCTCCACGGCATCGAAGTCCTTCTCCTCCACGACACGCAGGACAACACCCTCGCTTGAGCGTATGACCCGGCCGTACCCGAAGGGATTGTCCAGTTCCAGCGTCAACATGCCCATTGCCGCCCCTTCTTCCCTGCACAAATCCGCAAGGGCCTCCACCTCCTGCACAGGAACGTACGGAGTGTCTCCGTTCAGGACGCAGACGTGTGACAGACCGCTGGCTACGATCTCAGGCCATGCCAACGAAACGGCATGGCCCGTGCCGAGTTGTTCTTCCTGCGGGACAAATTGCAGGTCCCGCGCGGCAAATGTCGACCGGACCTCGTTCGCCCCGAAACCGATGACTGTCCAGACGAGCCCGGGCGGGACATGCCCAAGCGCATCGAACACATACCCCAGCAATGGCTTGCCCAGTACCGTCTGCAGCACTTTCGGGGAATCCGAATGCATCCTCGTCCCTTTTCCGGCCGCAAGAAGAACATATCCCAATGTGGCGCTCATTCGTGTCTCCATGGCTGTGCGAGAGCCTCCCGTCCAGCGGGAAAAAAGTATCGGCGCCTGACAGGGAGCCGGCGACGCTATGGTTTTCCAGATCCTGATCGCAAACAGGCCCGGAAAATATCGACAGATGAGCCGCCGTTCAAGACCCTGATGCGAAAAAAAAGGCAGGTCCCGGAGAACCTGCCTTCACAGTCGTCATACAGCCTTCATTACATGCGGCACGTGCCTTCGCTCACGGCGCTAGCACGACACTTCATGCGGTGAAGCGCCCTGGCCAGGGCGGCCTGCACGGCCGCGTGATCCAATTTCTCCTGTTGCTGCTTGGCGCGCTGCTCGGCTCTTTCCTGAGCCCTGCGGGCCCTTTCCAGATCGATTTCTTCAGCTTTTTCCGCCACTTCAGCAAGAACTGTCACCTTCGCAGGGGACACCTCGGCAAACCCGCCGGCAACAAAGACGTAGTACTTTTTGCCGTTCAGCTTGTAGTAGAGGCTCCCGATACCAAGCGCAGAGAGAAACGGGATATGATTGGGCAGGACACCGAATTCACCGTTGATGCCGGGAGCGCCGACGTAGTCGACCTCTTCCTGGAGCACCATCTTGTCCGGTGTCACAATTTCAAGCGTTATTGTCTTAGCCATATCAATACCCCAGGGCAAGAATTACTGTTTCTTGGCGTTTTCCAGAGCCTCGTCCAAGCCGCCGACCATGTAGAAGCAGGACTCCGGAATGGAATCGTGCTTGCCTTCGATGATCTCCTTGAAGCCCTTGATGGTGTCTTCGAGCTTCACGTAGCGGCCTTCCTTGCCGGTGAACTGCGCGGCAACGAAGAAAGGCTGGGACAGGAAGCGCTGCATCTTGCGGGCGCGGGAAACGGTCAGCTTGTCTTCGTCGGACAGTTCGTCCATGCCCAGAATCGCGATGATGTCCTGCAGGTCCTTGTACTTCTGGAGGATTCTCTGCACGGCGCGAGCGGTCATGTAGTGGTCCATGCCGATGACGTTGGGGTCGAGGATGCGGGACGTGGAGTCCAGCGGGTCCACCGCGGGGTAGATGCCGAGCTCGGCGATCTGACGGGACAGAACGATGGTACCGTCAAGGTGCGAGAAGGTCGTGGCCGGCGCGGGGTCGGTCAAGTCGTCGGCGGGAACGTAAACGGCCTGCACCGAGGTGATGGAACCCTTGTTGGTGGAGGTGATGCGTTCCTGGAGTTCACCAAGGTCGGTGCCCAGGGTCGGCTGGTAGCCGACGGCGGAGGGCATGCGGCCGAGAAGCGCGGAGACTTCGGAGCCGGCCTGGGTGAAACGGAAGATGTTGTCGACGAAGAGGAGCACGTCCTGGTTTTCTTCGTCACGGAAGTATTCCGCGGCGGCCAGGGCGGTCAGAGCGACGCGGGAACGGGCTCCCGGAGGTTCGTTCATCTGACCGTAGACAAGGCAGGCTTTGTCCAGAACGCCCGCGTCTATCATTTCGTGGTACAGGTCGTTTCCTTCACGGGTGCGCTCGCCGACACCGGCGAACACGGAGATGCCGCCGTGGTTCTTGGCGATGTTGTTGATCATCTCCATGAGGATAACGGTCTTGCCGACGCCGGCGCCACCGAACATGCCCATCTTGCCGCCCTTGGGGAAGGGAACGAGCAGGTCGATGACCTTGACGCCGGTTTCAAGCACTTCGATCTTGGTCGACTGCTCGGTGAAGCTCGGGGCCGGACGGTGAATCGGGTAGCTCTTCTCGGCGACGATGGGGCCCTTTTCGTCCACGGGGCGACCCACGACGTTCAGGATGCGGCCCAGGGAGGCCTTGCCAACGGGCACCTGGATGGGCTTGCCCGTGTCCTTGCCGATCTGGCCGCGAACGAGGCCATCGGTGTTGTCCATGGCGATGCAGCGGACGACGCTGTTGCCAAGGTGCTGGGCGACTTCGACGACCAGGTTGTCTTCTTCGGCGTCGATGGTCGGGTTGGTGATCAGAATGGCGTTCAGGATGCCAGGAAGTTTGCCCTCGGCAAACTCCAAGTCGACAACAGGCCCGATGACCTGCACTATTTTACCGGTATTAACAGCACTCATGCGTTATGCCCCCTTATCCTTTCAGTGCCTCGGCACCGCCTACGATGTCCATTAATTGGGTGGTGATGCTCGCCTGGCGCGCCTTGTTGTAGACAAGGGTCAGGCTGCCGACCATTTCGTCGCAGTTCTTGGTCGCGTTATCCATGGCCGACATGCGTGCCGCATGTTCGCTGGCCGACGTATCAAGCAGGCCGCGGTACATCTGGACCTTGACGTATCTGGGCAGAAGTTCGGCCAGAAGCCCTTCCACCGAAGGTTCGAAGATGTACTCGCTCGTGGCCCCGGTCGGAGCCTCCGCCTCGGCCGTTTCGGCCGGGAGGATCTGCGACGATGTTGCTTCCTGCTTGGCGATGCTCACGAATTTTCCGAAAACGATATGCACTTCGTCAAACTGTCCGGAGAGATACCCATCGATGACGAAGTTGCCCGTTTCGCTGGCCAACTGGAAATCGAAGTTGGTCATATTCTCAGCGTACTGCGAAACGATTTCGAACTTCGTCTTGCGGATGAAATCCCTGCCTTTCTTTCCGATGCAGATAAACTTGACGGTCTTGCCTTCTGCTTCCTTCTGCTTGGCCAGCCTGTTGGCGGCGTTGCAGAGGTTCGCGTTGAAGCTGCCGCACAACCCCTTGTCCGAAGTGACCAGAACGATGCCTATGTTCTGGATCTCTTCGCGCTTCTCGAGCAGGGGATGGACGCTGGCGTCGGCGCGGGAAGCCAGATCGATAAGAATGTCATGGAACTTATCAGCATAGGGACGGAAGCGCTCGATTCGGTTCTGAGCACCACGCAGCTTCGCGGAAGCGACCATGTTCATCGCTTTCGTGATCTGCTTGGTCTTTTTCACACCGACGATCTTGTTTTGAATGTCCCTCAGTGATGCCATTTACGACTCCTTAAACGATCCTAGGCTTTGAAACCGGCTTTGAACTCAGTCAGGGCTGCGACCAGCTTCTTTTCGGTTTCAGCGCCAAGATCCTTGGTCTGCACGATTTCGGCCAGGACGTCGGATTTCTGGTTGCGCATGAAGTCGACCAGTTCGGTGCCGAAACGGATGGCGTCGGTCACGGCGACATCGTCGAGATAGCCGCGGGTGCCGGCGTACAGCACGGCGACCTGCTCTTCGACGGGCATGGGCTGATACTGGGGCTGCTTGAGCAGCTCGACCAGACGCTCACCGCGGGTCAGCTTGGTCTTGGTGGCCTTGTCCAGGTCGGAGCCGAACTGGGCGAAGGCGGCCAGTTCGCGATACTGGGCGAGGTCGAGGCGCAGGGTGCCGGCGACCTTCTTCATGGCCTTGATCTGGGCGGCGCCGCCGACTCGGGAGACGGACAGACCGACGTTGATGGCGGGACGGATGCCGGCCATGAACAGGTTCGGCTCCAGGTAGACCTGACCGTCCGTGATGGAGATAACGTTGGTCGGGATGTACGCGGACACGTCGCCGGCCTGGGTTTCGATGACCGGCAGGGCCGTCAGGGAGCCGGCGCCGAGGCTGTCGTTGACCTTGCAGGCGCGCTCAAGCAGGCGGGAGTGCAGGTAGAAAACGTCGCCGGGGAAAGCTTCACGTCCCGGAGGGCGGCGCAGCAGCAGGGACATCTGGCGGTAGGCCACGGCCTGCTTGGACAGATCGTCGTAAACAATCAGGGCGTGCTTGCCGTTGTCGCGGTAGAACTCCGCCATGGTGCATCCGCAGTAGGCCGCGATGAACTGCAGGGGAGCAGGCTCGGAAGCGGTGGCGGAGATGACCGTGGTGTAGGCCAGGGCGCCGTTCTGACGCAGGGCCTCGACGACCTGGGCGACGGTGGAGCGCTTCTGGCCGATGGCGACGTAGAAGCAGTGGATGTCGCTGTTCTTCTGGGCCAGGATGGCGTCGACGCCGACGGCGGTCTTGCCGACCTGACGGTCGCCGATGATCAGCTCGCGCTGTCCGCGGCCGATGGGGGTCATGGCGTCGATGGCCTTCAGACCCGTGTACATGGGCTCATGGACGGACTTGCGGGCGATGATGCCGGGAGCCTTGATTTCGACGTTACGGAACAGATCCGTCTGGATCGGCCCGAGACCGTCGATGGGATTGCCCAGGGGGTCGATGACACGGCCCATGACCGCGTCGCCGACGGGAACCTGGAAGATCCGGCCCGTACGCTTGACGATGTCGCCTTCCTTGATGTGTTCGGTCTCACCGAGAAGAGCGACACCGACGGAGTCTTCTTCAAGGTTCAGAACCATGCCCATGACGTTACCGGGGAACTCGAGGAGTTCCATGGCCATCGCGTTTTCGCAGCCGTAAACGCGGGCGATACCGTCACCCACCGACAGGACCACGCCAGTCTCGCTCATCTCGACCTTTTTCTCGTAATTCTTGATCTGGCCTTCGATGATCTGGCTAATTTCTTCTGCTTTGATCTGCATAGCCTCTACTCACCCCTTTTGATATTTTCTTTCAAAATTTGCAGTTGAGCCCGAATACTAGCGTCAAGGACCTTGTCCCCGATCTTGAGCATGAGCCCGCCGATGATGTCCTGATCAACTTCGTAATCAAGGACCACCTTCTGACCCGACTCTTTTTGCAGTTTGTCGACAACGTTCTTCTGCACACCGTCGGAAAGCTTCACAGCCGTCACCAGTTTGCCGCGAAGAACGCCTTGGGCCGCATCCAGGAGCATGCCGTAAGACGCGTTGATCTCGGGGAGAAAAGCCAGCCTGTTCTTGTCCGCCAGAAGCAGACAGAAGTTCCGGACCATGGCGCAGGGCGCGACCTTGTCCAGAATCTTGACGATCACTCCTCTCTTTTCTTCCACGCCGAAAATCGGGTTGCGGAAGATCTTCGTGAGCTCAGGCGCATTCTCCAGGACTCCAGCCAGCCTGGCCAAGTCGTCTCCGTACTGCGCCATCACAGCCTTGTCGGACTGCGCCTGCGCAACGGTGAACAACGCTTTGGCGTACCGTCTTGCTACGATATTCCCAGTCAATTGAGCACCACCTTTTTAAGATATTCGTTGACCAAATCTTCGTGATCTTTCTTCTTCAGCTGCTTTTTCACCATGTCTTCGGCGGCAGCGACGATCTTTTCGGCCAGCTCTTCACGGATGGCGTCGATGGCCAGCTTGGCCTCCTGAGCCGCGGAAACTTCGGCCTGAGCCTTGATCTGCGCAGCCTGGGCTTCGGCCTTCTCGATGATCGCCTGACGCATGGCCTCGCCCTGGGCCTTGGCGTCGGCAAGGATCTTGGCCTTCTCAGCCTCGAGATTGGCGATGCTCGACTCAACTTCCAGCAGGCGCTTCTCAGCGTCTTCCTTGCGCTCGTCGAGGTCGGCCAGGTCCGTCTCGATCTGCTTGGTGCGGCCGGTCAGCATGTCCGCAACGCGCTTGCCCGCGAACTTGTAGACCAGGAAGGCCACGATGCCGAAATTGATAAAGCGATACAGAAGGTCGAGCCATTTGTTGTGGCCCCCACCCTCTCCGTCGCTGGCGAAGGCTATCGCCGCGCAAAGAACCAGTGCTGCCGTCACCAATCCGACAGTCTTGAATTTTTTCAAAATTCCGCCCTCCTTATATGAAAAAGTAAATCTGTGACACACAAGGAAATTCCAGCCCGACTACGCCTTGCTGAGCACCTTTTCGGCGACGTTCTTGGCGTAACCCGCGACCTCGTTGCGCAGGGCCTTCAGGGCGGCCTGCTTCTGACCATCGATCTCTTTGCGGGCGGCGGCCACCTTCTCGGCGGCTTCAGCGCCGGCCTTGGACAGCACCGCGGCCTCGACTTCGGCCCCTTCGGCCTTCAGGGACACGCGCATCTGCTGCGCCTCGACCCGGGCACCGGACAGGGAAGCCTTGTAATTTTCGAGTTTGGATTCAGCCTGGGCCGTGAAGGCCTCGATGGAGCCGAGCTTTTCGCTCATGACCTCGGCCCGCTTCTTGATGATCCCACGGATCGGGCGAAACAGGATCAGGTTCAGCACCGTCAGGATGATCAAAAAGTTCACAAGTTGCGCAAAAAATGTCCAATCGAGATCAATCATGCCGCCCCCCAAAGAGTATGTGAATTTTTGTTCAAAGTCACAGGGCCTCTATCTGATTCCCATTTTCGTGTCAAAATCTTTTTGGACAAACTGTCCGCAAATTGGTTTGCAAGTCCTGGGCTTGCGCACTTTGTTCAGAAATTCACGTGCCTTGGGCGCACCATCCGGAACGGTGAAACAACACCCCGACCAATGGGCTTCGGAGCGGTTTCCTCCCGTTCGAGTCTGAAAATCAAGGCGCACTCCGCACGGCGGAGCCGGGATGTCAGGCGTTCTTGAACACGAACCTGCGCATGGCCACGTTGAGGACCACGCCTATCATGCAGAAATTGACCACGGACGCGCTGCCTCCGTAGCTGACGAAAGGCAGGGGGATGCCGACCACGGGCATGATGCCGAGGACCATGCCCATGTTGATGAGGATCTGCCAGAAGAAATAGAAGAAGACCCCGGCGGCGAGGTAGCTGCCGAAATCGTCCTTGGCCTCCATGGCGACGATGTAGATCTGGTAGAGGAAGGAGCAGAAAAGACCCAGCAGGATCATGGCCCCGAAAAACCCCCACTCCTCGCCGAACACGGCGAAGGCGAAGTCCGTGTGCTTCTCGGGCAGGAAGCGCAACTGGCTCTGGGTGCCCTGCAGGAAGCCCTTGCCCCAGAACCCGCCCGAGCCGATGGCGATCTGGGACTGGATGATGTGGTATCCGGCCCCGAGGGGGTCGTTGCCCGGGTCGAGAAACGTCAGGATGCGCTGCTTCTGGTAGTCGTGGAGAAAGAACCACCCGAAGGGCAGCATGACGGGCAGCGCCACGATCAGGACCTTGAAGACCCCTGCGGTGATGCCCTTGAAGAGGATCATCCCGCCCAGGATCAGCAGGATGTTCAGGGCCGAGCCCAGGTCGGGCTGCTTGACCACGAGCATTGCCGGCACGAGCCCAACGAGAAGGACCTTCCCCAGGTTGACCCACCCGAGACGCCCGTCCATGCGGGCCAGCAGCCGTGCCCCAAGGATGAGCACGGCGATTTTGGCCAGTTCCGTGGGCTGCAGGTTGAAAAAGCCGAGGTCGAGCCAGCGCCTGGCCCCGTAGATGGTCTTGCCGGCCACGCTGACCGCCAGCAGGAGTAGCAGCGACAGGATGAAATAGGGCCAGGACACGGCCTTGAAATGCCGGTAGTCGACCAGGACGATGCAGGACAGGACCAGAAGCCCCACGCCGCCCCAGAGCAGCTGCTTGTTGAAGTAGCTGTCGAGCTCGATGCCCGACGCGACGCGCAGGGCGCTGGCCGAGTACAGGTTGACCACCCCGACCAGGAAGAGGATCGCGGTCAGGGCCACGAGGCCCCAGTTGATATGGAAGACAAGGCGTCTGTCGAACATGTGCGTCTCCCCTCAATTCCCCTGCTGCACGCCGAAAAGGGCGTCGAACACCGCGGCGACCACCGGCCCGGCGTCCGAGCCGCCGTGTCCGCCGTGCTCGACCATAGCCACGGCCACATACCGCCGCCCGTCCTTCTCGGCGAAGCCCGCCAGCCAGGCATGGTCCCTGTATTTGTAGGGGATCTCCTGGGTTTTCTTCTTCTCGTACTTGTCCATGAGCTTGACGACCTGTGCCGTGCCGGTCTTGCCGCCGATGCGGATGCCCTCGCGGCGCAGCAGGCGGGCGGTGCCCCTCTCCTCCTCGACCGTGGCCACCATGGCGTCAAGGACGAGCTTTCGTGTCGAGGCCTTCATGGGCAGTTCGCCGACGACGTCGGGCGACGTCGTGGCGAGCAGCGTCGGCCGCAGGATTCGCCCGCCGTTGACCAGCGCGGCCACGAATCTGGCCACCTGCAGCGGGGTCGTCTGGGTGTAGCCCTGACCGATGGAATAGTTCAGGGTCTCGCCGCGCTGCCACTTTTCGCCGAATCGCTTCAGCTTCCATTCGGCGGTGGGCATGTTTCCCGAGCGTTCGTGCGGCAGTTCGACCCCGGTTTTGACGCCGAACCCGCAACGGGTCGCGTAATCGCTGATGGCGTTCACGCCCAGCCGTTCGCCGAGCTGATAATAGTATACGTCGCAGGACTCCCTCAGCGACTTCTTGAAATCGACGACGCCGTGCCCCCCTTTGTTCCAGCACCTGAAAGACCGCTCGCCGAGCTTGTAGCTGCCCGAACAGAACACGGTCGTGGCCGGGGTCACGGAGCCGCTTTCCAGGGCCAGGCCACCGACGGCCAGCTTGAAGACCGAACCCGGCGGGTAGGCGCTCTGCACGGGGCGGTTCTGCATGGGATGCGCCGGGTCTTCGAGGAGTTCCTTCCACTTGGCGTGGCTGATGCCGACGACGAACTCGTTCGGATCGTAGCTGGGCAGGCTGACCTGGGCGAGGATTTCCCCCGTGTCCGCGTCCATGGCCACCACGGAGCCCGTGCGGCCGTCCAGGGCCTTGGTCGCGATTTCCTGCAGCGGCAGGGAAACGCTCAGGTTCAGGTCCTCCCCCTTGACCGGCTGGGTGACGATCCGGGACGACAGGACGCGGCCCGACGCATCGACCTCGAACTCCTCCAGCCCCTTGGTCCCGCGCAGCCGGCGCTCCAGGACATATTCCACGCCCTGCTTCCCCACGTCGTCGCCGAGCTGCAGATCCGGGTCGTCGTTGAGTTCCTCCTCGTTGGCCCTGGCCACATAGCCGAGCACGTGCGCCAGGGTCGGCCCGTAGGCGTACGACCGCTTCGGGCGCACGGCGATGGTCAACCCCGGCCAGTCCTGCCGGTGCGCCTCGACCAGGGCCACGAGCTCGAAGGGGATGTTGGGCACGATGACCTGCTCGTCGAAGTGCTTGACCCTTTTGCGGCCGATCTCGAAAACCTTCTCCAGCTCGTCGCGCGGCTGGCCCGTCCAGCGGCTGACCTGGTCCAGGGTCTTCGGGATGTCCGGGCAATCCTCGCGGACCAGGGCCAGGGCGTAGGCAGGCGTGTTCTCGGCCAGGAGCACGCCGCCCCGGTCGCGGATGATCCCGCGCGGCGAAAACATAGTGCTCTGCCGGGTCCTGTTTTCCTGGGCGCGGCTGGTGTAGAAGTCGTTCTTGTAGATCTGCAGGTACCAAAGACGGATGCCGAAAACGCAGAAGAGCAGGACGATGCAGATCAGCAGCAGGTTGGGGCCGGAAAAAATCCGGGGTCTCTCGGGGGTGTCAAACGCGCCCATGTCCGCCCCATCTGCGGTAGGCGACCAGCATCCCGCCCCAGAACAGCACGTAAGCCAGCCACTGCTTCGCGACCCACGGCCAGGGCGAATGCATCCGTGCCCCGATCTCCTGGAAGCTGATGGCCCCGCTCAGGACAACCCAGGCCCACACGGAGAGCACGAGGGAAAAAAAGAGGATGAAGAGAGGATTTTCCGGTTCGAGCAGCCACTTGGTGAGCAGAAAGAAGGCGAACATCCCGGCGTAAAAGAGCACAGCCACCCCGAAGGCCAGGTTGCCGATCCCTTCCTGCACGAGCACCCACAGCACCGTCATCCAGACCACCGTCCACCAGCGGCCCGTCTGAAGGCAGACGAGGAGTCCGGGCGTCAGGAAATCGAACCCTCCGGAAATTTCCTGACCCCAGAGCGCAAGCACGAGGTACCCCGCCCACCAGACCGGGTCGGGTATGCGGCCCGGACGTCGAGAGCCGTACGGAGCGGCGGACAATCTCACGACCTCTTGCGCACGGGGTGGCGCGCCGGCTTGGACGGTTCGGCCCCGGAAGCGGCCGGTTTCGAGGCGTTCACCGCAGGTTGGTCCGGCTTGTCGGCGGTGGCGTTGGTCGAATTCGCCGCGGCTTTGGCCGAGCCCGCCGCGGGGACGACCTGGCCTGCGGTGCCGTTGGCCGCCGGCTGTGCGGCGCCGGCGGAAGCCATGGGCTGCCCCGGATCGTACCCGTCAGTGCGGCTCAGGACCAGCAGTTCCTCGTAGTACCGCAGCGCCAGCAGCGGCTCGGCGTAGACCTTCTGAAACAGGGAGACGTCGGCAGGTGTCACCTCTACCACCCGGGCCACGGGAATCCCCTTGGGGAAAACGCCGCCCTGCCCGGAACTGATCAGGATTTCGCCCGGCGCAACGGGGTCGTTGCGGGGGATGAACTTCACTTCCAGAAACGCGCCCGGCCCCTGGCCCTGGACGATGGCCGGCACCCGACCGTCGCTGGTTATGACCGGTATCCGGCTGGTCGAATCCGAAAGGAGCAGGACCGAAGAAAAATGCAGCCCGGGCTTGGCGATGCGGCCTACCACCCCGCGGGGCGAAATGACCGGATCGTTGGCCCGCACCCCGTGGGCCGTACCCAGGTCGATGAGCAGGGTCTCCAGGATGGCGTTGGGTCCGAGCCGCTGGCCGATGACCCTGCCGCCGCGCGTCTCCCAGTTGGCCTCGGGACTGAAGCGCAGCAGCGACGTCAGGCGATCGGCGGACTTGGCCTTCTCGGAGACCCGCGCCAGCTCGAGCTCCAGCTCGCGGACCCGCTGGTTCAGGTCCTCGTTCTCCTGCCGCACCCCCACCAGATAGACGTAGCGGGACCAGAACTCGTCGACGTTGTTCTGCAGCCAACGCCCCGGCGCCATGACCCAGCCGGCGACATCCAGACCGACCATGGCGGCCAGCCGGTCCAGATACCCCGTCTTCCAGTTCCACGTGTACATGGAAAAGTAGAGAAAAAGCGGAAGAAAGAAGAACAGAAGCAGATATTTGAAGCGGGGCGACATACGTCTAATCGATGGTTACCTCGCGCAGCACATCCAGGTTGTCGAGAACCTTGCCGGAACCGAGGGCCACCGTGGACAGAGGGTCTTCCACCACGGTGATGGGCAGGGAGGTCTCCTCGCGCAACAGGCTGTCGAGTCCCTTGAGCAGCGCCCCGCCGCCTGTCAGCACGATGCCGCGGTCAACGATGTCCGCGGCCAGTTCGGGCGGAGTCTGTTCCAGGGCGATGCGCACGGCCTGAACGATGGAGTCCACGGGCTCGGAGATGGCCTTGCGGACCTCCTCGGAGGTGATGGAGATGTTCTGCGGAATGCCCGAGACGAGATCGCGGCCCTTGACGTCCATGACAAGCTCTTCATCCAGGGGATAGGCCGAGCCGATGGTCACCTTGATGTCCTCGGCCGAGCTTTCGCCGATGAGCATGTTGTACTTGCGCTTGACGTGCTGCAGGATGGCCTCGTCCATCTTGTCCCCGCCGATGCGCACGGACTTGGAATAGACGATGCCGGCCAGGGAGATGACCGCCACCTCGGTGGTGCCGCCGCCGATGTCCACGACCATGTTGGAGGTCGGTTCGGTGATGGGCAGGTCCGCGCCGATGGCCGCGGCCATGGGCTCCTCGATCAGGAATACCTCGCGGGCGCCCGCGCTCTGGGCCGATTCGCGCACGGCGCGCTTCTCGACCTGGGTGATGCCCGTGGGCACGCAGATGACGATGCGAGGCCGCACCAGCCGGCGGCTGTTGTGCACCTTGGAGATGAAGTGCCGCAGCATGGCCTCGGTGACCTCGAAGTCGGCGATGACGCCGTCCTTCATGGGCCGGATGGCCACGATGTTGCCGGGCGTGCGGCCGAGCATGCGCTTGGCCTCGGCGCCCACGGCCAGGACCTTGTTGTTGCCGCGGTTGTCGCGCTTGACGGCCACGACCGAGGGTTCGCGCAAGACGATGCCCTTGCCCTTGACATAGACGCAGGTATTGGCGGTCCCGAGATCGATGGCCAGGTCGTTCGAGAAGAACCCTAAAATCTTATCCAAAATTCTGGACATATATTTCCTCTTTTATCATGTTCAGCATGGTCTGCTCGCGCGGACTCTTCCGGGACATGCCAAGGCGGAACTCCGACCCGACGGGCCGGAAAAATGACGTGTAATAAGCCGCGCTGAATACCAGAAGATCGCCGCGCAGGCAACTACCGCCCCGAAAGGGTCAAATTTCAATCATACCAGGCATGTCACCAAACCGATTCCATCCCCTCGCGGTCTACTTCCGGCGACGTTTCGGGCACCGGGTCCGCAAGATCCCCCTGGATGCGGGCAGTTCCTGCCCCAACCGCGACGGCAGCATTTCCGTCGGCGGATGCTCCTTCTGCAACGAGAAGGGCTCCGGAACGGGCCAAGCCGCCGCGATGTCCCTCGCTGACCAGTACCTGGCCGGCCGCGAACGCATCCTGGCCAGAGGCGCGGAAACCCGCTTCCTGGGCTACATCCAGTCCTTCTCCAACACCTACGGGCCGGCCGCGCGACTGCGCGCCATGATGCGGGAACTCCAGGGGCTGCCCGACCTGGTCGGCGTCGCCATCGGCACGCGCCCGGACTGCCTGGATCAGGAAAAGCTGGACATCCTGCATAGCGCCCCCTGCGAAGAGGTCTGGCTGGACTTGGGGCTGCAGTCGGCCCACGACCGTACCCTGAGGCGCATCAACCGGGGCCACGACGCAGCCTGCTTCAAACGCTGGGCGAGCGAGGCCGGGGAGAGGGGCATCAAGGTCTGCGCCCACGTCATCACCGGTCTGCCCGGCGAAACCCTGGCGGACTTCGAACAAACCATCGCCGTTGTCAACAGCCTGCCGGTGGCCGGCATCAAATTTCACAATCTCTACATCTGCCGGGGCACGGCTTTGGAGCGGGACTGGCGCGAAGGGCGCGTGGAACTCCTCACGAAGGAGGAGTCCCTGCGATGGCTGGTGCGGGGGCTTGCGCTCCTGCGGCCGGAAATCGTCGTGCACAGGCTCGGGGGCGACCCAGCCCCGGGCGAACTGGTCGCCCCGGGCTGGGCCCTGGACAAGGCCGGATATCTCGACGCAGCCAGGCGTCTGCTCGCTCATGAGGACGTCTGGCAGGGCAAGGCGCTTGGCCTCCCCCTGCCGCAATGGTTCAATCCCGAGGGAGGGAAACACGCATGGACATGACTGCGGAAACCTTCGCCAACGACTGGTTTTCGGTCACCTTTCACTGGCGGGACGGCCTGCTGACGGCCATCGACCTGAGCGCCGACCGCAGGCCGGCCACGCCGCCGCGCTCACCGTTCGGGGCGGAGCTGGCGCGGATCGTCGCAGACTACGACCGCCTGAAAGCGGATGTCTGGCCGGAGCTGCCCATGAACTGGAACGGGCTTTCGGCCTTTTCTAACCTGGTCCTGGACAACCTGCGCCGCCGCGTCCCCCGCGGGGCCTTCACCACCTACGGACAGCTGGCCGCCATGTGCGGTTCGCCGCGGGCGGCCCGGGCCGTCGGCAGCGTCATGGCCCGCAACCGCTGGCCTCTGCTCTACCCCTGCCACCGCGTCCTGGCCGCAAACCTGGGGCTGGGCGGGTTCGGCCCCGGCCTGCCCCTCAAACAGACCCTGCTCACTCTGGAAAAGGCCCGCCTTCTGGCGTGAACGCCGGACGCCGCAGTTCCTCGTCCACGAGGTCGGCGTCCTCGGCGTAGAGCCGGACGAGATTGCGCAGGTGGCCGAAGCTCGTCTCGTCCATGCGCAGGAAATCTATGGCCCCGTCCTGGCCGGCCCGGATGATGCGGCCGTGGATGTGCATGCGCAGCCCCGATTCCAGTTCCAGGGTCACCTCGCACTCCTTGCCGGGCAGTATCCACTCCTCCGTGGAGCAGGACAGGCCCTTGAGGCTCAGATCGTGGACCCGCCCCCGGACGCGCTTGCCCTCGAAGGCGATGGTCAGGGGAAATTCCAGGTTGACGCGGCTTCTCGTGCGTCGTTCGTGTGTCATGCTGCCTCCCGTCCCGTAGCGGCCCCTTCCGTTGACGGAAGTGAAATCGGCCTCGATTTTTCTGTGCGGAACTGCACCATCCCGTCTACGTGAATTTCCCCATCCCGTCGACCGCAAAGCCGCAATCACCGGAACCCGGCCGACGACAGCCCCCTCCTCATTGCACGCGCCCCAAACAAAAACCCCGGCGAGGCCGGGGCTTGTGCTCTATTCGAGGAATATCTTCTTCCTGGGCTTAGCCGGTTCGGCCGGCTGGTCCGCAGGCTTCCTGCCCCGGGAACGGCCCCGGTCATTGTCCGCCCTTTTCGGCGCTGGCGCTTCCTCCGCCGGGCGCGGCTCCGCAGGTTCCTTGCGCGCGGCGGGACGAGCCTCGGCAGGCGCCTGCTCGGCTCCGCCTTCACGGGCCCCTTCGGCCTTCTGGGCTGAGGATTTCCGCGGGCGGCGGCGACGACGCTTCTTCGGCGCGGCCGCAGGCTGGCCCTCCACCGCTTCCGCGGGACTGCCTTCAGAAACCTCTACGAGCGGAGTCAGCTCGGCGTCTTCCGGCTCTTCGCGGCCGTCCTCCACCGCCGGCGCCGCATCACGCTGCGGGAGCAAAGCTTCCGCCTGCGGAGCTGCCGCCGCCTCGGGTGCGGGGACGTATGCGTCCTCTTCGTGCGGCGCCAAAGGAGTATCGGTCCGCTCCTGTTCTCGCGCTTCGCCACCGTTGCCCGGCTTCTTGCGGGAACGCTTGCGACGGCGCTTCTCGCCCTCGGCCCGGCCGCCCTCGACCGGGGCCGCCTGGCGGGCCTCGACGGGCACCGGGCGGACCATGTCGACCATCTTCTCCGAGGGCTGCTCCAGCGGCGCATGGAACGTGGCCTGGTAGAACTCGTCCACGAGCATGGCCAGAAGAGCCCGGGAATCGTCGTTGGTCGCCAGTTCGCCCACGGTGCGCATGAAGCGCTGCATGCGCTCCTTCTGGATGTTGTCGGCCTTGCGCAGGCGGGACTCCAGCAGGAAGACCGCGCGCTGGGAAATGAGCGCCTCCAGTTCCTCGTCGGCCGGGACCTGATGCTCGACCATGGGGATGGAGAACTTCTTGGCGATCTGCTCAAGTTCGATCTCCTCCATGCCCGAGACGAAGGAGATGGCCACGCCCGCCGCCCCGGCCCGGCCCGTGCGGCCCGTGCGGTGCACGTAGGCCTCGTGGTCCTGGGGGGGCTGGTACTGGAAGACGTGGGACAGCTCGTGGATGTCGATGCCGCGCGCGGCCACGTCCGTGGCCACCAGGAACTTGAGCTTGTTCAGGCGCAGCTTCTCCAGGACCTCCTCTCGGGCGGCCTGGGTCAGATCGGCGCTGATCTCGCCCACGTCGTAGCCGAAACGGCGCAGGACCGTGGCCACGAAGTGCACGTCGGCCTTGGTGTTGCAGAAGATGATGGCCGAGGCGGGGTTCTCCTGCTCGATGATCTTGACCAGGATGCGGCTCTTCTGCATGGCCGGCACCTTGTAGACCACGTGCAGCACCTCGCTGACGTGGACGTGCTCCTGGCTCAGGGAGACGAAGACCGGGTCCTTCAGGAACTGCTGGGCCAGGCGCTTCACGTGGCCGGGGTAGGTGGCCGAGAACATGGCCGACTGCAGGCCGCGCGGCAGATAGCGCTGCAGCTGCTTCATGTCCGGGTAGAAACCCATGGACAGCATGCGGTCGGCCTCGTCGAAGATCATGACCTTCAGCCGGTCCAGATTGAGGGTGCCTTTGAGCAGATGGTCGAGGATGCGGCCCGGCGTGCCGATGACCAGCTGCGCCCCGCTCTCCAGGCCCTGGATCTGGCCCTTGTACCCCACGCCGCCGTAGATGGACACGGGCCGCACGCCGCACTCCCGGCCCAGTTCCTCGGCGTCGCGCGTGACCTGCACGGCCAGTTCGCGGGTCGGGACCAGGACCATGGCCTGGGGCGCACCCAAGGCCGCATCGATGCGGTTCAGGGTCGGCAACAGAAAGGCGCCGGTCTTGCCGCTGCCGGTCTGGGACTGGACCATGACGTCGAGCCCCTCCAGCATGAGCGGGATGGTCTGGGTCTGGACCGGCATGAGCTCGGTCCAGTTCAGGCGCAGCGACGCGGCCCGCAGGACGGGCGGCAGGTCGGCCATGGTGAATGCCTTCGCTTCGAAATTCTCGTTTTGGGATGTCCCGTTCGGGGTCTCACCAAATTCTGTGTTGTCAGTCATACGATTCCTGCGCGGTTGTTGCGGGCGTGCGATCCAGGACTCCGAGCACCAGTTCGATGACGGAGTTGCTGACCAGCATGCCCTCGCGTGTCAGTTGAAGGCGACCGGCGCCGAGGCGGACCAGCCCGCTGGAGCGAAGCCGCTCGACAGCCGGGTCGCGCCGCGGAAACTCAATTCCGGTCGCTGCCATGAATTCTTGCAGGTCCAGGCCGTCCCTCGTGCGCAAGGCCAGCATGACCATTTCCTGCCGCCGCACATCGGCGGTCAGGACCTCCGTCCCTTCCCTTTCGACGCCGGCGGCCACGGTGCGGGCGTACTCGTCGAGACCGGCCGGGTTCGCCCATCGCCGCCCGTCCAGGGTGGACACGGCGGCCGGACCCAGGCCCAGGTAGTCCCGGCCGGACCAGTACCCCCGGTTGTGCCGGCTCTCCCGGCCGGGACGGGCGTAGTTCGAGATCTCGTAGTGCCCGAACCCTTCGGATTCAAGATACGCCGACCCTTCCAAATACATGCGTGCCCCCTCCTCCTCGTCGGGGAGAAACAGCCGCCCGGCATTGACGGACTCGGCCAGCGGCGCGCCCTCCTCCAGGCTCAGACCATAGCAGGAGACGTGTTCCGGGGCCAGCGCCACGATGCCGGCAAGGTCCGCGAGCCACGCGGACACGTCCTGTCCGGGCAGCCCCCAGATCATGTCCAGGCTCAGGTTCGCAAACCCCGCCTCGCGCGCCGCCCGCGCCGCCCGTCGGGCCCGTGCGGCGTCATGGGAGCGGCCGAGCATGGCCAGCAGGTCGTCCCGCAGGCTCTGCACGCCGAGGCTCAGGCGGTTGACGCCCAGGGACCGCACAGCGGCCAGAAAGCCGGTCTTCAGGGCCGACTCCGGGTTGGCCTCCAGGGTGATCTCGGCTCCCGCTTCCAGGTCGAAACGCGCTGCCGCACCTTCAAGGATGGCCCCGATCTGCGCAGGGGTCAGCAGGGAGGGCGTCCCGCCGCCGATGTAGACCGTTTCCACCGCGCGCCGCCCGAGGGCCTTTCCCCGTCCATCCAGTTCGCGCAGCACGAGCTCCACGTAACGCTCCGCCTCGGGCGCGGAGAACGGCCCGGAGTGAAAGGCGCAGTACCCGCACTTGCGCACGCAGAAGGGTACATGAACGTAGAGCAGCATGGATCAGGCGCGCGTGCGCAGTTCGGAGGAATACCGCTCGAACTCGCTGTACAGGCACCCGCAGTACTGCTGGCGGTAGATCCCCCACTCCTTCGACAGGGCGATGCCTTCGGACCACCCCCCCCTGAAATCCTCGTAATGGAACGCCACGCCGGACCCCAGGGCCAGATCCTGCCCCATGGAGTGGATCTGCCCGTGCTTCTGGAACTTGCTGTAGAGGAGCGTGGTCGTGAAGGCGTCGAACCCGCCGCGCCGGGCGATGGACAGGGTCCGCTCCAGGCGCATGGCGTAGCACGGGGCGCAACGGTTGAGTTCGCGGAAGGTCACGGCCCGGAAATACGCCTGCGGGTCGTACTCGTCGTCCTTGAAGATGACCGGAATGCCGAGACGCTCGGCCACCTGGGCCACCCCCTCGCGACGGCGCAGGTATTCCTGCAGGGGGTGGATGTTGGGGTTGTAGAACAGGCCGGTCACGCCCATCCCGGCCTCGAGGAGGGCCAGGACAGGCGTGATGGCGCACGGCCCACAGCACATGTGAACCAGTATTTTCATCGAAGAACCTAGCAGAATGCGCAGCTGGGCGTTGCCGAGGGCATGATGTAGATCTTGCGCTCGAAGGTCTGCTCGAACTCCAGAAGCTTTTCGCGCTTGCGGTTGACGAGGTAGTGCATCAGGTCCGCATCGGTGGTGTAGGTGAAGGGCTCGGTCTGCTTGTCCTTGCGCAGTTCGCGGTACAGGTCCTTGAGGGCCTGCATGGAGCGCCACTCCAGATTGCGGCGGGTGCCGGCGCCGGAGCAGTGCGGGCAGGGCTCCAGGCTGCCGGACAGGGCCGACGTGCCCAGACGCTGGCGCACGATCTCGAGCAGGCCGAATTTGGAGATCCGCCCGATGTCCGTGCGCGCGCGGTCGACCTTGAGGGCCTGGCGCAGCTCCTTCTCGACCTCGCGGATGTGCTTGCCGTCCTTCATCTCGATGAAGTCGACCACGATCTGTCCGCCGATGTCGCGCAGCATGAGCTGATTGGGGATCTCCCGCGCGGCCTCGATGTTGGTGCGCAGGGCCATTTCCTTGAAATTCTTCTCGCCGCCGATCTTGCCGGAGTTGATGTCGATGGCCGTCAGGGCCTCGGTGTGGTCGATGACGAGCTGGCCGCCGCTGGGGAGATTGACCGAGCGGCTGAAGATCTTCTGCAGCTGCGCCTCGATGCGGAAACGCTCGTAGAGGGTGCGCTCGGTCTCGGTGTGGACCTTGATGAACGTCTTGCGGCGCGGGAACAGGAGGGTCGCGAACTCGGTGATCTGCCTGGCGGTCTCCTCGTCGTCGACCCAGCACTCGGCGATGTCCGGGGTCAGGTAGTCGCGGATGGCGCGGAAGGCCAGGTCCTTCTCCTCGTAGACCAGGGACGGGGACTCTGAGGCGATGCCCTTCTTGCGGATGTCCTTCCACAGGCGCTTCAACACCTGCAGGTCCTTGGACAGGCTGCTCTTGCTCTGGGCCTCGCTGACCGTGCGCACGATGACGCCCAGGCCCTCGTCGAGCTTGAGCTCCTCCACGACCTCCTTCAGGCGGTCGCGCTCCTTCTCGTCCTCGATCTTGCGGGAGATGCCGAGCTGCTCGCGGCCCGGGGTGAGCACGAAATAGCGGCCCGGGATGGACAGGTAGGTGGTCAGGAACGCGCCCTTGGAGCCCACGGGCTCCTTCACGACCTGCACCAGCACTTCCTGGCCGGGCTTCAGGACCTTCTGCAGGGGCGGGTACTTGCCGCGGGTGGCCACGTCGTTCAGGTAGTATTCGGGATGGACCTCGTCGACCTGCAGAAAGCCGTTCTTCTCGGCGCCGTAGTTGATGAAGGCGGCCTGCAGGGCCTGATCGATGTTGTGAATCTTTCCTTTATATATGTTGCCCTTGGTTTTGCTCTGGTGGAGCATCTCGACGTAGTACTCGACGACGACGCCATCCTCCATGATGGCCACCTCGACCTGTTCGCCAGGCAAAACGCTGATGAACATCTTGCGCTTCTGCTTTTCTCCCATGAATATCCTCAAATGAAAAAGGTTTCCGGCAGGGCCGGGAAAAATGGTGAAATTTGCGGACGGAAATCCGATGAAAATTTGCGATCTCTGGGCGCGGGGCTCTTGAGGAGGCGAAAGGGGCCGGTCACTGCCGGACGCACGCCGCGCCACGAATCAAGGAGAATACATACCCGGCAGGCGTGTCCATAGCAAGAAAAACCCTTCGTGGGACAGGCGCTGGCTTGACATCCCATTTTGCCATGGCTACTCCCGCCTTCTCACTGCACAGGAGGCCACATGCTCGAACCGGGACAGCTGGTAATGCTGCTCAACGCAAAGGACAAGAGATATTTCGTTTCCGCCCAGGAAGGGCAGGTCATGCACACCAACGAGGGGATTCTCCACCTCGACGAGGTCCGCGCCGCGGGCTGGGGACAGCAGGTCCTGACCCATAAGGGCTACCCCTTCACGGTCATGCGGCCGACCCTCTACGACCTGATCAAGTCCGTCAAACGCCGCACCCAGATCATCTACCCCAAGGAGATCGGGTACATCGCCATGAAGCTGGGCATCGGCCCGGGCTGCCGCATCGTCGAGGCCGGCTGCGGCTCCGGCGGCCTGACCACGGCCCTGGCCTGGCTGGTGGGCGACACTGGCAAGGTCTACACCTACGAGCGCCGCGAGGAGTTCTACACCCTCTGCCGCCAGAACCTGGAGCGCATCGGCCTGTCCCACCGCGTGGAGCAGTTCCATCACGACATCGCCGAGGGCTTCCACCCCCACGCCGCCGACGCCCTGTTCCTGGACGTGCGCGAACCCTGCGACTACATCCAACATATCCCCGGCGCCGTGGTTCCGGGCGCGCCGATCGGATTCCTGCTGCCGACCACCAACCAGGTCCAGGACCTGCTGAAAGCCATGGAGGGCGGACCGTTCCGACAGATCGAGGTGCTGGAGATATTCCTGCGCCACTACAAGCCCGTGCCCGAGCGCCTGCGCCCCGACGACCGCATGGTCGCCCACACGGGATTCCTGGTCTTCGCGCGCACCTACGCCCAGCTTGAGGAGCCGGAAACCCCGGAATACGAAGGCCCGGCGGATGAAGACGCCGGGGACGGCGAGTTGCCGGAAGAATAACCTCAAGTCAAAATCGCTTTCTATTCCAAGGATTTGCAAGAAGCCTCTTGCAAATCCTTTTTCTATTCCTGTAGAGATGAATTTTCTTTCACCTTCCAACCCCGACCCCACGGCCGGACCGAGCCCCGCAAGGAGGAGCGCTGATGACCCGCAAGGATCGCACTGAAGGCATTTTCAGCCGGCGCGAAGTTCTGGACGCCACCGAGCGCCAGAAATACTACCAGATCCAGCTCAAGGAGCTGCTTTCGTACGCATACAGATATTCCGAGGACGTGAAGAAGCGCTTCGACCGCGCCCAGTTCTCCGTGGAGAAGTTCCGCGACCTCATCGACCTGAAGCACGTTCCCATCCTGAAGAAGAAGGAGCTCATCTTCCTGCAGTCCATGGGCCCGCGCCTTGGGGGCCTTTTGACCAAGGACCTGGGAGAGCTGCGCCGCGTCTTCCTGTCCCCCGGCCCCATCTTCGACCCCGAGGACAGGGGCGACGACTACTGGGGCTGGACCGAGAGCTTCTACGCCGCGGGCTTCCGTTCCGGCGACCTGGTCCAGAACACCTTCAACTACCACATGACCCCGGCCGGCCTCATGTTCGAGGAACCACTGCGCCAGCTGAGCTGCGCCGTGGTGCCAACGGGCCCCGGCAACACCGGCAGCCAGCTGGACATCATGAAGAAGCTGCGCGTCACGGGCTATGTCGGCACGCCGAGCTACCTCATGCACTTGGCCCAGAAGGGCGAGGAAAAGGGCATGAATCTGCGCAAGGACCTCTACCTGGAGGTGGCCTTCGTCACGGGTGAAAAGTTTTCGGAGAAGATGCGCTCTTCCCTGGAGAAGAAGTTCGACCTGATCATGCGCCAGGGCTACGGCACGGCCGACGTGGGCTGCATCGGCTACGAATGCTTCCACAAGAACGGGCTGCACATCGCCAACCGCGCCTACGTCGAGATCTGCCACCCCGACACGGGCATCCCCCTCAAGGACGGCGAGGTGGGCGAGATCGTGGTCACGGCCTTCAACAAGACCTATCCCCTGATCCGCCTGGCCACGGGCGACCTGTCCTACATCGACCGCGCGCCCTGCCCCTGCGGCCGCACCTCCCCGCGCCTCGGGACCATCGTCGGCCGCGTGGACACCACCGCCCGCATCAAGGGCATGTTCGTGTACCCGCACCAGGTCGAGCAGGTCATCTCGGGCTTCGAGGAGATCAAGCGCTGGCAGATCGAGGTCACCAACCCCGGCGGCATCGACGAGATGACGCTTCTCATCGAAACCTCGGGCTTCAAGCGCGAGGAGGAGCTGCTGCACATGTTCCGCGAGAAGATCAAGATCCGTCCGGCTCTGAAGATCCTCACGCCCGGGACCCTGCCGCCGCAGATCCGCTTCATCGAGGACAAGCGCAATTGGGACTGATGACCCGCCTGGTCCTCCCCCTGCTGCTGGCCGTGCTGGCCGGCTGCGCCAAACCGGCGGCGGTGGCCCCCCCCTGGGTGTCGCCGCCGGCCGGGACCTTTCTTTCGTCCGAAGGGACGGTGCTGGCCGATGACGCCGTCGCCGATCTGGCCCGCTCCGCAGACTTTGTTCTGGTGGGCGAGAGCCACACCAACCTCTGCGACCACGCCGTCAAGGCCCGACTCATCGAGGGCATGGCCGGCGGCGGGGCGCGCTTCGCCATCGGCCTGGAGATGCTCCCGGTCACGGCCCAGCCCGTCCTGGACCGCTTCAACTCCCGCAGTCTGTCGGCCGCGGAGCTGGGCGATGAGGTCGGATGGGAGAAGCTGTGGGGCTTCCCCTACGCCCAGTACAGGCCTGTCTTCGAACTGGCCGAGCAGTACGACCTGCCCGTGGCGGCCCTGAACATCCCGCGCCGGGTGCTGACGGAGTTCCGCGACAAGGGCGCCGAAGCCCTGAGCCCCGAGGACCGCAAGCTTCTGCCCGGCCGCATCATCCCCGTCAGCCCGGCCCAGCAGGCCGCCCTGGAGGAGCAGGTCGGGCTGCACCAGACCATGCGCAAGGCCGCGGCCAACGCGACGTCCGAGAAGATGCCGGACATGGCCTCCATGGCCGAGAAATTCTTCCTGGTGCAGGCCCTGTGGGACTCCACGATGGCCGAACAGGCCCTGGCCTGGCGCGACCGCCTGGGCCTGCCCGTGCTCATCCTGGCCGGCGGCGGCCACGTGGAGCACGGCTGGGGTATCGAGTACCGCTTGCGCACCCTCGCCCCCGAAGCCTCGTGCCTGGCCGTCATGCCCGTGCGCGGCGGCGAGGACTTCCGGCAGCAGGCCAACCCGTCCCTGCGCCCCATGCCGGGTGCGGCCGTCTTTTTCCACTGCGCGGCCCAGCACAAGAGCCGCCTGGGCATGAACGTCGTCTTCGAGGACTCCGGCATGCGCGTGGAAAGCGTCGAGCCCGGCTCCCGAGCCCAAAAGGCCGGCCTCCTGCCCGGGGACGTCCTGCTCTCGGCCGGCGGCCGGGAACTGAAGGAGGCCACGGACCTGCACTTCGCGGCCATGGCCGCATCCCGCGACAGGAAGCCCCTCGAACTGACGGTCCTGCGCCAGGGGCAGACCGTGACGCTGAACCTTCCCCTCGACTGATGCCCGAACTGCCCGAAGTCGAAACCATCGCCCGCGGACTGCACGCCCTGATCCAGGGCCGCAGCATAGAGGACGCCCGTCTCCTGACTCCGTCAATCCTGCGCGCAGGCGCCACGGAAAACCTGCCGGGCAGGACCGTGACCCACGTTTCAAGGCGCGCCAAACTCCTGCGCCTGCACCTCGACAACGGCGGCCTTCTGGTTTTCCATCTGAAGATGACCGGACGCGTCTGGGTCGCCGGACCTGGCCTGCCCCTGCCGAAGCACACACATCTCGTCTGCGGGCTGGACGGCGGCGACCGCCTGGTATTCGAGGACGCGCGGCGCTTCGGCTACTGCGCCGTCTTCGGCCCCGGCGAGATCGAACAGTGGGATTTCTTCAAAAACCTCGGCCCCGAACCCCTGGACGCCTGCGCGGATGATCTGGCGCGGCGCATCGGCTCCCGCCGGGCCGGGGTCAAGGCCCTGCTCCTCAACCAGACCATCCTCGCCGGCATCGGCAACATCTACGCCGACGAGTCCCTCTTCGCGGCCCGCATCCACCCGGCAAGCATCGCCTCCGCCATTCCCGAAGCCCGGCGCCTGATCCTCTTCGAGGAACTGCGCCGCATCCTGCTGGAGGCCATCGCGGCCGGCGGCAGCACCATCAGCGACTACCGCAACGCCTACGGCAAGAGCGGCATCTTCCAGGATTCATTCCAGGTCTACGGCAAGAAGGGCGAACCGTGCCCTGCCTGTGGCAGGGCCCTCAAGGCGGAGCAGGTGGCGGGGAGGACATCGACGCATTGTCCGCGGTGTCAGAAGAAATATCTGGACTGACACGGACGGGCACGGACCGGCACTCAAGCGGGATAATAAACCGGATCAGGACTCGGGTTCCAGCGAGGTGGCTCCGCAGAGGGGTTTTTCCGGATTTTTGGCGGCCGCCGTCTTGGGACGGCGGGGCTTCTTGCGGGGCTCGGCTTCGCCGTGCCCGTTGCCGTGCTTTTCGAGCAGGGCCCGGTAGCGCTCGGTGCGGCTCAGGTTCAGGGACAGCACCACGTGCTCGCGCTCGTCCTTGAAGCCCTTCTTGGTGAAGAACTTGAGGGCCGCTGCGTTGCTCGGGTCCGTGTCGGCGATGAGGTAGCGCGCTCCCGCCTCGACCATGCGTTCGACGAGCTTGTCGTAAAGCTTGTGGGCCACCCCGGTGGACTGGAAGGCGCGGTCCACGCCAAGCCAGACGATGTAGCCGTAGGTCCAGGACGCCTTGCTGATGAGGGTGCCGATGATGAACCCGGCCAGGGCGTCGTCCACCTCGGCCACGAGGCTGAACTCCGGGTCCGTGTTGTAGTGGCCGACCACCTCCCACTCGTCCCAGGTGCGGTAGAGGAAGGGGTAGAGGTCGCAGGTGAAGAGGCGCTCGCCCAGGTGATAGACCGGGGCCAGGTCGTCCAGTTCCATTTCGCGGATGGTGATGTCGGGGCGTTGGGTGCGTTCTGAAGCCATGGTGCGGATGGTTGGGGTGAATGGGCTCCGGGCGAGGTTAAAACGCCCGCCGCGCCGCTGTCAACGCGGCCCGGCGGGCGTCCGTGTTCAGCGCTTGTTCTCGGGCAGGGTCACGTTGAATTCCAGGACCTCGCAGTCTCCGTCCCGGTTCACGTCCACGCGGATGTTGTCGAGTTCCACGTGCACGTATTTCTGGACCACGAGGAGCAGCTCCTGGCGCAGGCGCGGCAGGAACTCGTACCCGCCGTTCTGGGCGCGCTCGTGGGCCACGATGATCTGCAGCCGGCTCTTGGCGACCTCTGCGCTCGACTTCTTGGTGCGGAAATAGCTGAAGATGCCCATGTCAGCCTCCGAAGATGCGGGCGAAGAAGCCCTTCTTGGCCGGAGTGAGGAAACGATGCGGCAGGTCCTCGCCCAGAAGGCGCGACACGGCGTCGTCGTAGGCCTGGCCGGCGTCGCTGGCGTCGTCGAGGATGACGGGCTCGCCGGAGTTGGAGGCCGCCAGCACGGCCTTGGACTCGGGGATGACGCCCAAGAGCGGAATGGCCAGGATCTCCTCCACGTCGGTCACGCTCAGCATCTCGCCGCGGCTGACGCGCTCGGGGTCGTAGCGGGTCAGGAGCAGGTGCTCGCGGATGTTCCCGCCATCCTTGGCCTTCTTCGTCTTGCTCTGCAGCAGGCCCAGGACGCGGTCCGAATCGCGCACCGAGGACACCTCGGGGTTGGTCACGACCACGGCCTCGTCGGCGAAGTGCATGGCCATGAGCGCCCCGTGCTCGATGCCGGCCGGGGAGTCGCAGAGGATGAAGTCGAAGCGGCTAGAGAGCTCGTCCAGGACCTTCTCCACGCCGTCCATGCGCAGGGCGTCCTTGTCCTTGGTCTGGGAGGCCGGCAGGATGTAGAGGTTCTCGACCCGCTTGTCGCGGATGAGGGCCTGGTGCAGGGTCGCCTCGCCCTGGATGACGTTGACGAAATCGTAGACCACGCGGCGCTCGCAACCCATGATGAGGTCGAGGTTGCGCAGGCCCACGTCGAAGTCCAGCACGGCGACCTGCATGCCCCGGCGGGCCAGGCCCATGGCCAGAGACGCGCTGGACGTGGTCTTGCCGACCCCGCCCTTGCCCGAAGTAACAACGATAATTTTACCCACAGTCCCTCCTGGTCCTGTCTAGAGAGGTTCGATCACAAGCTGGCGCCCGCTCAGGCTGACCTGGACGGCGGCGCCGTTGAAATTTCCGGGCAGATCCTCGCTGACCCGGTACAGACCGGCCACCGAGATCAGTTCCGCCCGCAGTTCCGTGCAGAAGATGCGCGCGCCCTCGAAGCCCATGGCCCCGGCCAGGGCACGGCCGCGCAGGGGCGCGTAGATGTGGATGTTGCCGTCGGCGATGACCTCGGCCCCCTGACCCACCGGCGCCAGCACCACGAGGTCGCGGCCCCGGGCGTAGACCTGCTGGCCCGAGCGCACGGGCTTCTCCACGACCATGGCCCCGGTTTCCGCCGGGGGGGCGGAGACGCTGCCGATCCGGGGCGCCTCGGCCCTGTTCCCGGAAAACACGCCCAGATGCAGGTCGGCGGCCTGACGCTCGTGGGCCTCGCCCCCGCCCTGGATGCCCACGGGCGTGAGGCCGTGGTCCCGCAGCAGCGCTGTCAGGCCCGGCACGTCCAGTTGGTCGCGCATGGGGCCCAGGGCGGAAAAATCCATGATCACGGCCAGACCGCGCAGAAAGTGCGGCGTCTCGGCCAGGCGGGCGGCCACGTCCCCGGCCAGCACGCCCAGATCCGTGGTCAGGGGGCGGAACAACGTGCACGGGGCGACCTTGCCCTTGAGTTCGAAGGACGACACGCGAATGTCCTTAGCGGGTTGAGTGTTGCGGATGAAGTTCGCGTCGAAACGAACGGCGGGTTTACCGAGGGACGGCGGCGAAGACAAGCCCGGTCTCGCGGCCGTGCGCGCCCCGGCCCTTGACGGGCGCGCAGGTCTCGCCGATGTAAATGAATTACGCCGTTTATCCATTCGAGGTATCCATGGACATCCGCCACGTCATCGAACACGAAATCCCCTTCGACCATTTCCTGGGCCTGGTGGTCGAGGAAATCCGCCCCGGCTACGCGCGCCTGCGCATGCCCTTCCGCCCCGAATTCATCGGCGACCCGCGCCGGCCCGCCCTGCACGGGGGGCTCATCTCCATGCTCGTGGACACCTGCGGGGGGTCGGCAGTGTGGGCGGCCTGCTCGGTCCGCGACCGCGTGGCGACCATCGACATGCGCGTCGACTACCTGCGCCCCGCCGACCCGGCGGACCTCATCGCCGTCGGCGAGGTGCGGCTCCTGGGCAACCGCGTGGGCAACGCCACGGTGCAGATTTTTTCGGCCGCAAATCCGGAAGTCGTCATTGCCGAAGGCCGGGGCGTGTATAATATACGCAAAGCGGGCGCCAAGGCCCCGGACATCGTCCACGCCAAGGCGCAAACCCCAACCCGTGAGGAGGCCCCATGAACGCGTCAGCCTTCGCCTTTGTCATTGCCTCTCTGCTGTTTCTGTTCCAGTCACCGGCCGTCACGGCGGGCACCGTCGTCGACGAATGGGCGGCCGTGAAGGCCCCTGCGCCCGTGGAACTCAAAGCCGTGGAGGTCAACGCCACGGACACGGCGCTTCTGGTCCTCGACATCGAGGAGAGAACCTGCAACATCGAAACCCGTCCGCGCTGCGTGGCCTCGGCGCCGCGCATCGGCGAGTTCCTGGCCAGGGCCAGGGCGGCCGGCATGCCCGTGGTGCACAGCCTGACCAGCAAGGGCACGCCCGACACCATCCTGCCCCAGGCCCTGCCCCTGCCCGGCGAGCCCATCGTCCAGTCCACGGTGGACAAGTTCTTCCGCACGGACCTTGAGGCCATCCTGGAAAAACTCGGCGTGCACACGGTCATCGTCACCGGCACCACGGCCGAGGGCGCCGTCCTGCACACGGCAACGGGCGCGGCCATGCGGGGCCTTTCCGTCATCGTGCCCGTGGACGGCATGTCGGCGGCCACGCTCTACGCCGAACAGTACACGGCCTGGCACATGGTCAACGCCCCCGGCACCCGGACCCGGACCAGCCTCACGACCCTCGGGGCCATCACCATCAACGCCAAGTAAACCGCCGGGACCACCCCGGCCCGGACGCATCGAACGCACATGCAGCTTCTGAGCACGGACCAACTGCGCATCCTGGACGCCATCAGCCAGGGTACGGTCATCCTGAAGGACGGCATCATCCGCCACGCCAACGCCTGTTTCGCCGCGTTCTGCAAAACCGGCCAGGCCGGGCTGCCGGGACACCCCTTTTTCGACTTCGTCATCCCCAAGCACCACCGGCGCGTCGGCAGATACCTGGAATCGATCCCGACCGACAGCTCGGTCTGCGCCGCCGGCAAGCTCGAATTCACCCTGCGCGACATAGACGGCGCGGAGTCCTTCATGATCATGCAGGCCCAGGCGGTCACCCATGACGGCGTCCCTTCCCTGCTGTGCTCCCTGACGGACATCACGCAGCGGACCAAGGCCGAGAGAAAGCTCAAACGCATCCTGGACTCCATCCCCGAGGTCATCATCGCCTTCGACCGGGAGCACTCGCGCATCGAATCGGCCAACCACGCCACGGAGGGGCTCTACGGCCTGCCCGCCGAGCAGTTCGTGCAGAACATCTTCCACCCCATCGACCTCGTCTTCCCCGAGGACGCGGAAAAGGTCCACGCGTTCTACGCCGGCCTCGTTGACAGGGAGTTCGACCGCATCGAATACCGCATCGTCCACGCCAACGGCGACATCCGATGGGTGCGGGACGAGGGCGAGGTGGTCTACAAGGAGCAGGGGCTGGGCAGGGTCCAGCAGGTCTACCATTTCATCAAGGACATCACGGACCGCAAGAACGACGAGGAGCGGCTGCGCGTCAACGAACAGAAGTACCGCCGCATTTTCGAGAACTCCACGGACCCCATCTTCGTGGCCTCGGCCGACGGCACCTTCACCGACATCAACATGGCGGCCGTGAACCTCTTCGGCTTCGCCTCGCGCGAGGAAGCCCTGGCCGCCAACGTCGGGGACCTTTTCCCCAACCCCGGGAAACGCGACGCCTTCATGGCCCTCATCGACGAAGCCGGCGGCGTCACGGGCCAACCGTTCAGGCTGCAGACCCGCAACGGGGAGATGGTGGACGTGGCCGTCACCGCGGGCTGCCGCCGCAACCGCAACACCGGGCGGCCCGAGAGCTATCAGGTCATCCTGCACGACATGAGGGCCCTCATCGCCCAGACGGAGCTCGAAACCTACAGGCGGACCATGGGCGGCCTGTCGGACCGGCTGAACAACATCGCCCAGGTCCAGCTCATGGAGCTCGGGCTCATGCTCGACTACATCGACGCCCTCAAGGCCGCCCGGGACCCGGAACGATCGGATCAGCTGCTCGCCCGCATCCTCGAACAGGCCCGCGAGGTCGAGCGGAGCCTGAAGGAGCTGCGGCACCTCGGCGAGAAGATCCGCCGCATCTACCACGCTCCAGAGCCGCCGGTGCCGGTGCCGGACGGGACGGGCGGCATCCTCTTCGACCTCAAGTAGGCGGCCGAGTGACGGGAGGGAGGCGGCTGCACGCGCCACTTGACCAACGGGGGGAATCATATGAGAGAAATCGAATCTCCCCTTGAGCAAAGGAGCCCCCCATGAGCACCGATATCTTCTCCCCGTTCAAACTCGGCCCCTTCACCCTCAAAAACCGGCTGGGCGTGGCCCCCATGACACGCATGTCCGCCGGCCCCGAATCCATCCCCCGCCAGGACGTCCTCGACTTCCTGGTCCGGCGGGCCGAGAACGGAGCGGCGCTTGTCTTCACCGAGGCCATCGTCACGGATTACGAGAGCGCCCAGGGATACCCCGGGCAGTCACGCATCCTGACCCAGCCCCAGGTCGACGCCTGGAAGCGCGTCACCGACGCGATCCGCGCAAACGGGGCCGTATCCGTCATGCAGATGTTCCACTGCGGGCGCATGGCCTGGCCCGAGATCAACCCCGCCCGGCGCTCCATCGCGCCGAGCGCCGTGACCCCGAGGCAGGACAACCCCCTCACGGGCAAGCCCTACCCTGTCCCGGAGGCCATGAGCCGCTTCGACATCGAACACGTCGTCAACGGCTTCGTGGAAACGGCCAAAGGCGCAGTGGCCGCGGGCTTCGACGGCGTGGAGGTGCACGGCGCCCACGGCTACCTTATCAACCAGTTCCTGTCTTCCTATTCCAACAGACGGGAAGACGAGTACGGCGGCTCACTGGCAAACCGCTTCCGTCTGGCCAGTGAGATCATCCGGGCCGTGCGCGAGGCCATGCCCCGGGACCGGCTGCTCACGCTGCGCATATCCAACTGGGCCGTCGCGGACATGGAGGTTTCCCAGTTCAAGGACGCCCGGGAGTGGGAGGGACTCGTCGACCTCATCGACGCCGAACCCATCGACGCCCTGTCCGTGTCGACCTACGACTTCCGGGCCAACGCCTTCGGCACGGACCGGACCATGTCCGGCCTGACCCGTTCCCGGACCACCAAGCCCCTCATGATCTGCGGCAAGATCCATGACCGGGCCACGGCGCTTGAGGCCCTCGCGGAGGCCGACATCGCCCTGTCCGGCAAATCCATGCTCCTGAACCCCGATTTCGTGGGGCACGTGCGCCAGGGCCTGGACATGGCCCCCTTCAGCTCCCAGGAGGCCGACGTGGCCTACACTGAGACGCCGCTGCCCTGAGCTTCGACCCGGAGACGCCGGACACACTCAACCGGGCGGCCCACCCGTCCGCACAAGGAGCACCAATGCCGAGCACGCCCGCTTCCACCGAAGACATCCTGGCCGCCACGCAGTCCGACCGTCAGATTGTCCTTGACGTCCTGCCGCCGGAACACTTCGAGGCCCGCCACATCCCCGGGGCGCGCAACGCCTGCGTCTACGAGGTGACCTTCCTCGACCAGGTGGCCGCCCTGGCGCCGGACAAGACCGCCCCGATCATCGTCTACGGCGCCGGCGAAGGGTCCCTGGACGCAGTGACGGCCGCCGGGAAGCTGCACCGAGCCGGGTACGTCAACGTGGCGGTCCTGCACGGCGGCCTCCCGGCCTGGAAGGCCGAAGGCAACCCCCTCGAAGGAACGAAGACCGACGAATGGGAACCCGCCCACCCTGTCCTGGAACTGCGCAAGGGCCGCTACACGGCCGTCCCCGCGGAATCGACCCTGATCTGGACCGGGCGCAGCGCGGGCGGCAGGCACACCGGCACCCTGGCCATGCGTGAAGGCACGCTGATCCGCGAAGGAGAGGGGTTCAGGGGCCTCTTCACGCTGGCCATGGACTCCATCGCCAACGCGGACCTCGCGGGCACGGACCTGCAGGCCGTGCTGGAGAACCACCTGAAGTCCGACGACTTCTTCTTCGTTTCCCATTTCCCGACCTGCACCGTGGAGATCACGGACATGACGCCCGTCCCGGACGCTCCGGCCACGCTGCCGAACTTCCGCGTCACCGCGGTCATGACCCTGCGCGGGGTGGCCCGCGAGATCGCTTTCGACGCCCACCTCTGCCCCCTGGCCGAAGACAGGCTGGCCCTCATGGCCCATCTCGACCTGGACCGCACCTTGTGGGGCGTGCTGTACGGATCGGCCAGGTTCTTCAAATACCTGAGCTACCATATAGTTCACGACATGGTCAGCATCGACGTGCGCGTCGTCCTGGAGTGAGCAGGGGAACTTCGGGGAAATCAGGAAGGGAATGCCCGGGCGAATCCGGCCCTAGCCTCCCGCACGAAGGCGCGGACGCGGAGCGGGTCCTTGGAGCCGTCCGGAGCCTCGACGCCCGTATGGACATCCACGGCGGCGGGGCGCACGGTCAGGACGGCCTCGCGGACATTGTCGGGGTTCAGCCCGCCGGCGAGGATGACCGGCAGCTGGGAACACTCGACCAGCGCGGAACTGACGGCCCAGTCGTGGCGCAGGCCCGTGGCTCCGCTGGCCCCGGTGGCTGGGTCGAAGGTGTCGGTGATGAAGGCGTCGCAGACCGGGGCGTAGGCCCGCGCGAACTCGACGGGACCGACGCCCTCGCGGCCGACGACATAGCTCTTGATGATGGAGAGGTCGGAAAGGGCCTTGATGCGGGCCAGGGTCCCTGGGGGGACGTCGGCATGCACCTGCACGATGCCGACGTTCAGGAACCGGCACAGTTCCACCAGGCGAACCGGGTCGGACTCGTAGGTGATGAGCACGCAGCACGCAGGGCCGACCGCGTCGATGACAGCCCGCGCCTCGGGTTCGGACAGGTCGGGCGCATGCACGGGCAGGCGCAGCGGAAACCCGAGGAGGTCCGCCCCGCAATCGCGCAGCATGCGCGCCTCATTCAGGCCGCGCACCCCGGCCACCTGCACGATGCCTCGGATGGGCAGGCCCCGGGTCAGCCGCATCACTTCTTCTTGGATTCCCTGATCAGATAGCGGGCCGTCTCCAGATCGTAGATCTTGGTCGGGTCGCCCTTGGAACCGCGCTCCTCGAACATCCTGGCGCCGCGGCGGACGATGTCGATGTCGATCCAGCCGTGCTGCTCCCAGATCTCGGGATGGTCCACATTGCTCAGCCTGAACTCGATGTTGCCTTCGTTTTCGCGCACGTACATGCGGATGCGCTTGTTGGCCGGGTTCGGGTAGTAAAAGAGTCCGTCCTTGTCCTGCACGTCTACCTCCAGAAAAATGTTTGTTCCCGGGACTTTCAAAGCCCGCGACAATTGTCAATCCCCGGACGGGGACGGCAGTGGCCTCCGCGACCGGACAAGAAGGCTGGACCGCGGCGCCTGCTGCGGCAACGGAACGGCGCGAGCCTGTCCTCCTCTCCTGAAATTAAGTTTGACAATCAAACATCCCCTTTTTATTTGAGCATCAAGATTTCAGGCGTTCAAATAAAAAGAGGAGTCCTCATGCACGACCATTCCTGTTCCTGCGGCCATCATCATCACGAACACGATCACGGCGAACGCGGCACGCGCCTCGTCTTCTGGCTGACCATGGCCACCATGGCCGTGGAGATCATCTCGGGCTGGCTCTTCGGCTCCATGGCGCTGCTGGCCGACGGCTGGCACATGGCCAGCCACGCGGGGGCCATGGCCGTGGCCTGGTTCGCCTACGTCTGGGCCCGCCGCAACGCCGACAACCCGGACCTGGTCTTCGGGGCCGGCAAGGTCAACGCCCTGGCCGGGTTCGCCTCGGCTGTGGGCCTGTTCCTCGTGGCGGCCTACATGGGAGCGGAATCGATCATGCGCCTCGTGTCGCCCGTGACCATCTCCTTCGGCCCCGCCACCCTGGTGGCCGTCATCGGCCTGACAGTCAACCTGGTCAGCGCCTGGTGGCTGCGCGACGAGGACCACTCCCACGCCCACGACCACAACCTGAAGGCCGCGTACATGCACGTCCTGGCCGACGCCCTGACCTCGGTCCTGGCCATCTTCGCCCTCCTGGGCGGCCGGTTCTGGGGTCTGGCCTGGCTGGACCCGGCCATGGGCATCGTCGGGGCGCTGGTCGTGGGCCGTTGGGCCCTGGGCCTGCTGCGCCAGACCGCCCGGATCCTCCTCGACCACCGCGCCGACCCGGTTCTGCACGACGACATCGTGCGCCGCCTGGAAAACGGCGCCGCGGTCAAGGTCCGCGACCTCTATGTCTGGAACGTGGGCCCCAGGCGCCTGGCCGCCCACGTCACGGTCGAGGACGCGGCCCCGCGTCCGCCGGAGTTCTACAAGGAACTCATCGCCGAGGTTCCGCACCTGGAGCGGGTGACGGTCGAGGTCCACTCCTGCCCCTGCCCGGCCGAAGCGCAGGCCGGCGAATGTCCGGGGGGCGGCCATGCATGACCTGGAGCGCCTGAGCGACCTGCTCATCGAATTCTACGAAAAGCTGTCGTCCTGGGAGCAGGCCGTGGTCCGGGACACGCCCATCACCCTGCCCCAGATGCACACCCTGGAGATCCTGGGCCAGCAGTCCCCCCTGCGCATGAAGGAACTTGCGGCCAAGATGGGCGTGACCACGGGCACCCTGACGGTCAACGTGGACCGGCTGGAAAAGCAGGGGCTGGTGGCGCGCATTCCCCACGAGACCGACCGCCGCTCCATCCTCGTGGCCCTGACCCCCGCCGGGGAGGAGCTCTTCCGCGAGCACCACGACCATCACCTGCACCTGACCCGCGAACTCCAGGCCGCCCTGAGTCCGGAGGAAACGGCGCAGTTCGCCGCCATTCTGGCCAAGCTGACCCAGGCCCTCTAGGCGCCCCGACGCCCGCAGGCGGCAAAAAGCGCTGGAAGCCCGGAGCCACTTGGGCTACCCTCACCGGCACGAGACAACGGCGGGCCCCGGGCCCGCCAAACCCAACCGGTGGATTCCCGCATGCACATCGCGCCCTTCGACGATCCCTACGTCTCCCCCGCAATCCAGGTGGACCCGGTCTCCAGGCTCTTCCCGAGCTTCGCCTTCTACGCCCGCACCCTGGCCATCGTCTGCGAGGCCGCCTGGCGGACCCGCGGCGGCTACTCCATGGCGCAGTGGGCCGCCGACAGCCAGACGTTCATGCGCCGCGCCGAGGCGGCCGGAGTGCGCTTCGTCATCGAAAACGCCTCGGCCTACGCAAAGCTGGACGGCCCGTGCGTGGTCGTGGCCAACCACATGTCGACCATGGAGACCTTCTGCCTGCCGGGCATTCTCGCCCCCCACAAGCCCGTGGCCTACGTGCTCAAGCGCAGCCTGACCAGGTACCCCGTCTTCAACCGGGTGGTGAACGCCATCGAGCCCATCGCCGTGGACCGCGTCAACCCCCGCGAAGACTTCAAGACCGTCATGGACGAGGGGCAGGAACGCCTGAAGCGCGGCATCTCGGTCATCGTCTTCCCCCAGACCACGCGCACGCCCGGCCTGGACCGGTCGGCCTTCAACACCATCGGCATCAAGCTGGCAAAAAAGGCCGGCGTGCCGGTGCTGCCCCTGGCCCTGAAGACCGACGCCTGGGGCGTGGGCTCCCTCATCAAGGACTACGGCTTCATCCGACCCGAACTGCCGGTGCGGTTCTGCTTCGGCGAGCCCATCCGCGTCGACGGCGCGGGCAGGAACGAGCACGAGGAGGTCATGGAGTTCATCCACTGGAAGCTTGAAGCCTGGAAAACGGCATGAAGAAAAAAGTCTGCATCCTCTACACGGGCGGGACCATCGGCATGAAGCCCACCCCCCAGGGCTACGCCCCCGAGGCGGGCTATCTGGGGCGGGTCATGGCCTCCATGCCCGACTTCTCGAGCCCCGAGATGCCCGAGTACGTCATTCGCGAGTACTCGCCGCTCCTGGATTCCTCCAACATGGGCCCCAGGCACTGGTTGGCCATCGCCCGGGACATCGCCGAGCTGTACCGCGACTTCGACGGGTTCGTGATCATCCACGGCACGGACACCATGGCCTACACGGCCTCGGCCCTGCCCTTCATGCTCGAGGGGCTGGCCAAGCCCATTGTCCTGACCGGGTCGCAGATCCCCCTGTGCCGGGTCCGCAGCGACGGGCGCGAGAACCTCGTGACCGCGCTCATGGTCGTAGCCCAGACGCACATCCCCGAGGTCTGCCTGTGCTTCGGCAACCGCCTGCTGCGCGGCTGCCGCGCGACCAAGGTCGACGCGGCGGGCTTCCAGGCCTTCGACTCGCCCAACTACCCGGACCTGGGGCACATCGGCGTGACCATCAGGCCGCACCCGGAGCACATCCTGCCCGCGCGGCCCGTGAACGGCCTGACCGTCCACCCGCTGTCCGACGCCAGGGTCGGTGCCCTGCGCCTCTTCCCGGGCATCTCCGCCGAACTCGTGGCCAACGTGCTGCGCTCCCCCCTGCAGGGGCTGGTCCTCGAAACCTACGGCATGGGCAACGGCCCCTCCGACGACGCCGGCCTCATGACCGTCCTGGCAGAGGCCTGCGAGCGCGGCGTGGTCATCGTCAACTGCACCCAGTGCCTGCGCGGCACCGTGGACCAGGGCGGGTACGCGGCCGGGTCGGCCTTGGCCCGGGCCGGCGTGGTCTCGGGCGCGGACATGACGGCCGAGGCCGCCCTGACCAAGATGATCTACCTCTTCAGTCTCGGCCTTACGCCCGGGGACATCCGGGCGCAGATGCCGCGGAACCTGCGCGGCGAACTGACCGAAACCCATGACCGGGGCTGAGATCGAAATCCTGTACCGGGACGACGACCTGGTGGCCGTGCACAAGCCGGCGGGGCTCCTGGTGCACCGCAACGCCCACGCCGGCCGCGAGCCGTTCCTGCTGCAGATGCTGCGCGACCTGTTGGGGACGCGGCTCTATCCCGTCCACCGCCTGGACCGGCCCACCTCGGGCCTCATGATCATGGCCCTGTCCCCCGGCGCGGCGGCAGTCCTGGCCAAGCAGTTCGCCGCCCAGGAGGTCCGCAAGGCCTACCTGGCCGTTGTCCGCGGCTTCACGGACGAAAAGGGCGGCATCGATTCGCCCCTGAAGAGCGAGTCCGGGGCCGAAGCCCCGGCCCGCACCGAATTCACACGCCTGGGGCTCGTCGAAATCCCGCATCCCGTGGGGCCGCACCCCACGGCCCGCTACAGCCTGGTCCGCGTCGAACCCCGCACGGGCCGCACCCACCAGATCCGCCGCCATTTCGCCCACATCCGCCACCCCCTCATCGGCGACGTCCTGCGCGGGGACGGCCGCCAGAACCGCTTCTTCCGCGAGCACTTCGGCCTGCGCCGGCTACTCCTGGCCAGCGTCGAGTTGGAGTTCCGCCACCCCGGAGACGGGCGGGACATGCTCCTGACCTGCCCTCCGGCTCGGGACATGCTCGAACTTTTCGAGTCCCTGGGATGGGCCCGGTCATGGGGGTATTGCCTCGAACCGGATCAAGGGTTGAAACAGACGGACATATCCCGGAATTGACGCTGATCAGCCACGTCTTAACAAGAAAGATTACCAACTTTAAGCCAGGAGCGTGACATGGCGGCCCCGGAAGAAATCTACCAGTGCCAGACGGTGAATTGCGGCTACATCTACAACCCCGACAAGGGCGACAGAAAGGGAAAGATTCCGGCCGGCGTGAAGTTCGAAGACCTGCCGGAGGAATGGCGCTGCCCCATTTGCGGGGGCACCAAGCGCTGCTTCCGCCCACTGGCCGGTCCCGGCTCGACCAGGGACGCGGGCTGTGAACTGCCTACCACGCCAGGAGGCGGTCAGGCCTGAAGTCGGCCCCGCAGCCCGAAAAACAAAGGCCCGGACAATTCCGGGCCTTGCTCCTATCCTGCCTGAATCTCGATGCGCCGCGGCTTGAGCCGGGCCGCCTTGGGCAGGAAGAGTTCCAGCAGCCCCTTCTTCAGGGTGGCGCGGATACCCTCGCGGTCAACGCCGTCGGAGATGGTGAAGGTGCGGACGTATTCGCCGTCCCCGAACTCCACATGCAGGGCCTTGGCGTTCTCCTCGCGCGGGTAGACCGCCCTGCCGCGCACCTCGAGCTCGCTTTCCCTCAGGTCTATGGACAGGCCGTCCTTGCCCACTCCGGGCATGTCGACGAAGATGTGGAAGCCGTCCTCGCGCTCCAGCACGTCGGTGTTGGGGCGGAAGCGGGGCAGGGCCGGGGTCGTCTTTTTTTCAAGATCGTTGGTCATGGCGTCGTCTCCTCTTGCCGGACGCTCACTGCGCGTCGATGGAAATGGTCAGCGGACGGCTTTCCCTGGCCTTGGGCAGGACCACCCGCAACAGCCCGTCCTTCATGGTCGCCTTGATGCCGTCGGCCTGGACGGGAACGTTCAGGTTGACGATCCTCTGGAAGCTGCCCGTCGGGCGCTCCTGGCGATAGTAGTTGCCGACCTCGTTCTTCTTGGCGCCCCTGATGATGAGGCTCTTCTCGTTCAGGGTCAGCTCGATGTCGCCGGTGTCCATTCCTGGAATCTCGGATGTGACGATGATCTCGCCATCGGTCTCGCCGATGTTGACGGGCGGATAGGCGACCCGGCGCTGGCTCAGGGAGCTCGGCCTCCAGAGTTCCTCGAAGAAGCTGTCCATGTTGCGGGGCAGATCGTAATATGAACTGAAATCGATAACCATGGGTGACACCTCCTGGCTTATGATGGCACATAACTAACCACGATCCCCGGGGCGTCAACCCGGACGCCGAGTGCGGACATGGCTCCGACGCCCGGTACGGCGCACCCCGACAACCCATCCACGGAGGAAGCATGTCGAAATCAATCAAAGGAACCCGGACCGAAAAGAACCTCCTGACCGCCTTCGCCGGCGAGTCCCAGGCCCGCAACCGCTACTCCTTCTTCGCCAAGCAGGCCCGCAAGGAGGGCTACGTCCAGATCGCCGACATCTTCGCCGAGACGGCGGATCAGGAGATGGTCCACGCCAAGTCCTTCTTCAAGCTCCTCGAAGGCGGCGAGGCCGAGATCACCGCGACCTTCCCGGCGGGACGCATCGGCACGACGCTCGAAAACCTGCTGGAGTCCGCCGACGGCGAGCAGCACGAGTGGGGGCACATGTACCCGGACTTCGCCAAGGTCGCCCGCGAGGAGGGGTTCCCGGAGATCGCCTCCCTCTTCCAGGCCGTCTCCGTGGCGGAGAAGCACCACGAGCGCCGCTACCGGGCCCTGGCCAGGAACGTCGAGGAAGGGCGGGTCTTCCAGCGTGAGGAGAAGATCAGCTGGCGCTGCCGCAACTGCGGCTACGTGCACCAGGGCGCCAGGGCCGCCGAGCGCTGTCCGGCCTGCGACCATCCCCAGGCACATTTCGAGGAGCTGGCCGAAAACTGGTAGATGATATCAGGGGCGTTTGCCCGGTACGAAGGTGGAGCGCAGGAATCTGGGATGGAAGAAATAGAGCGGGTTGGCCACGATGGCGTCGGGCAGGATGTGGTACCAGCGGTAGCCCAGGTCCCGGAAGACGCGCCGGGCCTGGTCCCGACAACCGGCCTGGCGCGCCGCCAGGAGCGCCGCGTCGCGCTGGCAGCGCGATGAGGCCACCAGCCTGAAGACCCTGGGGCGGAAGCCGTAGCGGGACAGGAGCCCGCACAGGCGCTTGAACTCGCGGTAGCGCGACAGGGCGTCGGCCTGGCACAGGACAACGCCCCAGGCGAACAGCCCGCTGAGGGCGACCCAGCCCCAGGCCAGCCAGGACGGCTCGGGGTCGGCCAGGACGAGACGCGCTTCGAGGCCCGTGACAACGGACAGCGCCGAAACCTTGAGGGTGGTCAGATGCGGAAAGGGCGCCGCCTGCAGGTAGCGCAGCAGCTCGTGCGCGATGGTCCGAAACATGGACGAAAAATCGCCGCTTCCGGCGCTTTCGTCAAGCCCGGCCGCACTCGGGCAGACGCGCCCGCCCCCGACGGAAGGCCCACCCCGTCATGAGGGCCAGAACCGCCAGCACGGGCCAGGCGGACATGGCCAGCATCACGCCGAGGGCGCAGGCCAGGAGGCCCGAGAGCACCCGCATGGCACCGGAAGCGAGGACGCGCGTCCCGGCCAGCAGCGCCATGATGGCGTTGGACAGGAAAAAGGCGTTGGCCATGGCCACGAGGTCCTCCAGGCCGAGCACGCCGGACAGGTGCAGCCCCAGCACCGCCAGATGAATGGCCGTGAGGGCCGTGGCCGCGGCGGCCGGGGCTCCGGCCCTGTTGCGCAGCCCGAGCATGGCGGGCAGCACCCCATCGCTCGCCATGGCCGAGACGAGCCGGGCCACGGCGCCGGTGAAGGCCAGCTCCGTGACCAGACACAGCGCAACGGCCAGCACCGAAAGAAGCAGAGCGCTGCCCGGACCGAAGACCGGGACGAGGATGTCCGTCATGCTGCGGCCGCCCACGCCCTGCATGGCCGCGGCCACGACCAGGGTCACGCCGGCGATGACCGTGACGCTCAGGGCCACGGAACGCGGGATGGTCCGCTGCGGGTCGCGGATTTCGGCCGAGTAGTTGCCGATGATCTCCCAGCCCACCACCGTCCAGAAGAGGAGCAGCAGGCCGTATCCGAACCGCGCCGGCTCGAAGGGCGTCGCGGGCATGGGCACGGGCGCCCCGGAGGCGAGGCTCCCGATGCCTCCGACGAGAAGCAGGACAGCGGCCCCCGTGGACAGGACGAAGGCCGCCCCGCCCAGGGAGGTGATCCGGCGCAGCAGGAGCGCCCAGATGACCACGACCAGCCCGGCGGCCACGAAGCCGTCGCGGACGAAGCCCCCCAGCCCAATGTATTTGGCGGCCGTCAGAGCCACGGCCACGGGGCCGACGCAGACCGCGCCCAGGAGGAAGAACGAGGTCAGGGTCCTGGCACGAGGGCCGAAGGCCTCGGCCACGCACTGGCTCACGCCGCTGTCGCCGGGAAAGAGAACGCTCAAGCTGCCGAACACGGACGCGAAGAGCGCGCCCACGAGCGTGATGACCACCCAGGCCGGCAGGGCCCAATTCCCCAACAGTTCGTAGGCCAGGGGCGGCAGGATGATGATGCCTGACCCCAGGATGGGGCCGATGATGAAGCCCGTCAGCAGAACCGGGCCGAGTTTTCGCGCGGACATGTACCCTCCTTGTCTCTGTCTGCACGGCTACCCGCAGGGATTTGACAAATCCAATGCTCATTTGCGAAATCGACGTTCGACAAAACCGAACGGAGCAAAAATGGAGCTGTTTCAACTGCGGTCCTTCCAGGCCGTGGCCCAGACCGGAAACCTGACCCGGGCGGCCGAAACCCTGCACCTGAGCCAGTCCGCCCTGTCCGTGCAGATCAGGAACCTTGAAGACGAGCTCGGGGTGGAGCTCTTCACGCGGCAGGCCAAGGGCATGCGGCTGACCCCGGTCGGGGAGGCCCTGCTGCCCCATGCCGAGGAGATTCTGGAGAAGTCGGCGGAAATGGGCCGGGCGGCCCTGCACCTGCGGGGAGAAGTCTGCGGCGGCCTGAACATCGGCCTCAACACCGACCCGACGTTCCTGCGCCTGAACCGCGTCATCCGCGCCGTGACCACGGCCCTGCCGCGGGTGTCCCTGACCTTCTGCATCAGCCAGACCCTGACCACGGAGGGAATGCTGCGGCGCGGCGAGATGGACATGGGCTTCGCCTTCGGCACCGACTTCCCGGCCGACGTGACGGTCGTGGAACTGGCCACCACGCCGGTCAGCGTGGTCGTGCCGGCGCATCTGGCCCAAGACCCATCGACCCTGGACTGGCGCCGCATCGCGGCCATGCCCTGGGTCTGGACCACCTGTCAGTGCCCCTTCCATCTTCTCTGCCGGGAGCGCATGGACGAGGCCGGGGTGCGCCCCAACACCGTGACCGAGGCCGTGGAAGAGAACATCGTCAAGGAGCTGGCCCTGGGCGGCCTGGGAGTGACCCTCCTGCGCAAGGCCGAGGCCCTGGACGTGGCCAGGCGGGGTGCGGGCGTCATCTGGGAGCCGGGCGAGCTGCAGGTCCCTTTGAGCCTGACGTGGCTCGCCAGACGCGACGGCGACCGGCTCATCGCGAGCGCGGCCGCACAGATCGCCGCCGTCTGGCGGGAAAACGGAGAGGACGCCGACTAGAAACGGCCGCTGCGCACCATGCGCGGATGGGTCATCTTCATGGGGTCCAGGGCGTCCTCCAGCTCCTCCTGGGTCATGAGCCCCTTTTCCAGCACCAGGTCGTAGACCGCCTTGCCCGTCGAGGCCGCCTCCTTGGCGATGGCCGCGGCCTCGTCGTAGCCCAGGTAGGGCACCAGGACCGTCACGATGCCGGCCGAGGCCCGCACCAGCTGGGCGCAGCGCTCGCGGTTGGCCGTGATGCCGACGATGCAGCGTTCCTTGAGGATGCGCATGGCCCGCACGAGCATGTCCATGGTCTGGAACAGGTTGAAGGCGATGATGGGCTCGAAGACGTTGAGTTCGAGCTGGCCGGCCTCGGCGGCCATGGTCACGGTCAGGTCGTTGCCGATGGCCTGGAAGCAGACCTGGTTGACCATCTCGGGGATGACCGGGTTGACCTTGCCGGGCATGATGGACGAGCCCGGCTGGCGCGCAGGGAGGTTGATCTCGCCCAGGCCGCAGAAGGGGCCCGAGGACAGCAGGCGCAGGTCGTTGCAGATCTTGGAGAGCTTGACGGCCACGCGCTTGAACACGCCCGAGAGCTGCACGAAGGCGCCCGTGTCCGAGGTGGCCTCCACGAGGTTGGGCGACTTGGTCAGGGGCAGGCCCGTGATGTGCGCGAGCTTCTCGCAGACGAAGGCCGCGTAGGCCGGCACGGTGTTGATGCCCGTGCCGATGGCCGTGGCGCCCATGTTGATCTCCATCAGGAGCTTGCGGCAGTCCTGGATGCGCTCCATGTCCTCGCCCACGGTTACGGCCCAGGCCGCGAACTCCTGGCCGAGCGTCATGGGCACCGCGTCCTGGAGCTGGGTGCGGCCCATCTTCAGCACGTCGGAGAACTCCTCGCCCTTGGCGGCCAGGGCCTCGACCAGGTCCTCCATGCTGCGCATGACCTCCCGGATCTTCCAGATGGCCGTGATGCGCAGGGACGTCGGGTAGACGTCGTTGGTGGACTGGGAGAGGTTGACGTGGTTGTTGGGGTGGCAGAAGGCGTACTGGCCCTTGGCGTGGCCCATGAGTTCCAGGGCGCGGTTGGCGATGACCTCGTTGGCGTTCATGTTGACCGAGGTCCCGGCCCCGCCCTGGATGACGTCGACCACGAACTGGTCGTTGAACTTCCCTTCCCGCACTTCCCGGCAGGCGGCCATGACGGCCTCGGCGATGGCCGGGTCCAGGATGCCCAGCTCCAGGTTGGCCAGGGCCGCGGCCTGCTTGATGCACGCCAGGGCCTCGATGTGCAGGGGGTAATGGGAGATGTGGATCCCCGTGACCTGGAAATTCTCCATGGCCCGTACGGTCTGCACCCCATAGTAGGCGTGCGCCGGGACCTTCCTTTCGCCCAGAGAGTCCTTCTCGATGCGGTAATCCATATTCCCCCCTTTACGCGCCCCTGTGTCGAGGCCTAGTGTGGCGCTGCAATTCCCCCTAACCGGAGACAGCCCGATGCGAAAGACCTTTTTCATTCTGGCGGCCCTGACATTTCTGACCGGCCCGTCATGGGCAACGGACATGCGCTGCCAGGGCGACCTCATGACCCCCGGCACCATCGTCGCCAAGGTGCGCAAGAAATGCGGCGACCCTCTCTGGGAGGAGCGCGTGGGCGAGATCACGGTCAGGCGCGGAGGGCAGGAAGTCCTGCTCTACGTCACGGAGATGACCTACGAAGTCAGCGGCGGCTATTATGTCCTGACCTTCGAAGGCGGGGAACTCAGGAAGACGGAATATTTCCAGAACTGAAACGGCCGGGGGGAGACATGCAGGTGCGGATTCTCTATTGCGGCGTGTGAGCGGGCTATGCCCAGCGCGCCGCAGGTCTTGCGGACAGACTGCGCGCCGAGTGCGGCGCGTCGGTGATCTTGAGCGAAGGCAGCAGGGGCTCCTTCGAGGTCTTCGTCGAGGGGCGCCTGGTCCATTCCAAGCTTGAGACGGGGCTCGTGCCGAAGGCCGAGCGGATCGCGGAAATCCTGCGGACATCCTGACAACGCACCTGAATCACTGCAACTTCACCCTTCGAACCAAAAAAAACTTTCCAGAATTTCTCACGTGACGTATGGTTCATCATCCCATTCCCTGTTCTCCGGCGCATCGGCCGGGAACAGACGGAAGAACCCCGTGAAACTCAGCGCATACAAGGGGACGCCATGAACCATCTCATCATCTTCTGTCACCCGAACCCCACGAGTTTCAATGCGGCCGTCGCCGATTCCGTGGAGGCGGTCTCCTCTGCCTTGGGGCATGACATACTCCGCCGCGACCTGTACGGCATCGGCTTCAACCCGGTGCTCGGGCGTGTGGAACTGGAGGCGCCGCCGCACATGCGGGCCCAGGACGTCCGACAGGAGCAGGAGTTCGTCTCCTGGGCCGACATCCTGACCTTCGTCTACCCGGTGTGGTGGACGGGCATGCCGGCCATGCTCAAAGGATACTTCGACCGGGTCTTCTGCCAGGACTTCGCCTACGCGCTCCACGACAACATGATGACGGGCCTCCTGAGCGGCAGAAAGGCCCTCATCTTCAGCACCACGGGACTGCCCAGCACCGTCTGTAACTCGCGGGGCATGCACGAGGCCATGGCCATGACCACGGACACCGGGATTTTCGAACTCTGCGGGATCGAGGTGCTCCACCACGCCTTCTTCGGCAGCGTGGCCTCCGTATCCGAGGACGTCCGCAAATCCTACCTGAGCGAGGTCGTGGCCATCGTTTCCAGACATCTCTAAAGGCACCGACCCGAAGGGAGCACTCCAATGGACCCGATATTCGAACGCCTGACCTACATCTTCGACCCGCTGCACCACTTCTGGGAACATGAACGCATGCACCGCCGCTTCGCCCTGGGGCTCATCGTCGTCTTCCTGGGGGCCATGGCCGGGATCGAACTCAACAGAAACGGCCTGCTCCCCGGAGCGCTGGCCGCCCACATCCCGACCAACCATTTTCACGCCGTGAACCTGGCCTTCACCCTTGTGCTGATCCTGGAGGTCGTGAGCCTCATCTTCACCCTGCCGTGCTCCTTTTCCAGGTCCGTGGGCAAGCAGTTCGAGATCCTGTCCCTCATCCTCCTGCGGGACGCCTTCAAGGAACTCTCCCATTTCGCCGAGCCCATCACCGTCGGGACCGAACTGACCAAAGTCTATCACATCCTGGGCTACGGCTTCGGAGCCCTGGCGGTCTTCGCCCTGCTGGGAGTCTACTACCGCATCCAGCCCGCCAAGAAGCAGGACATGGGCATGCCCCACGACCTGTTCCGCTTCGTGGCGGCCAAGAAGGGCATCGCCCTGCTGCTCCTGGGCACCTTCGTCACACTTGGGCTGAACAACCTCTACAACAAGTTCGCGGGCCTGCCGCACATAGACTTCTTTCCCGTCTTCTATACACTGCTGATCTTCACCGACATCCTGGTCGTGCTCATCTCGCAGTGCTTCCGGCCCTCGTTCCACGCCGTGTTCCGCAATTCGGGCTACGCCCTCTCGACCCTTTTCATCCGGCTGGCCCTGGCCGCCCCGGCCATGTACGACGTGGCCCTGGGCATCGTCGCCGCCCTCTACTCCATCGCCCTGACCCTGGCCTGGACCAGGGTGTTCACCACCAAAGGATAACCATGAAGATGCCCCTCGTTTTCGTCGGCCACGGCAACCCCATGAACGCCATCGAGGACAACGAATTCAGCCGCGCCTGGACGCAGCTCGGCCGCGAGCTGCCACGCCCGCGGGCGATCCTGTGCGTCTCGGCCCACTGGGAGACCGACGGCACCTGCGTGACCTCGGCGCAGATACCCGAGACCATCCATGATTTTTCCGGATTCCCGGCGGAACTGAACCACATGCGGTACCCGGCCCCCGGCTCCCCGGCCCTGGCGCGCAAGGTCATGGACTCCACGCGCTACGCCCGCATCCGGCACGACCGTTCCTGGGGCCTGGACCACGGCGCCTGGTCCGTGCTGTGCCGCATGTACCCGCGGGCCGACATCCCCGTGGTCCAGCTGAGCATCGACGCCGGTGCGCCGCCGTACTTCCACTACGAACTGGGCCGGGAGCTCGCCCCCCTGCGCAAGCAGGGCGTGATCATCATGGGCAGCGGCAACATGGTCCACAACCTGGGGGCCATGGCATGGCAGGATGAAGGGTTCGAATGGGCCGTGGAGTGCGACGCGGCCATGGCCGCGCTCATCGAGGCCGGGGACCACGACGCCCTGGTCGAGTACGAAGGGTTGCCGCATGCCCGTCTTGCCGTACCCACGGAGGAGCATTACCTGCCCCTGCTGTACGTTCTGGGGGCCATGGACCCGGGAGAGGGGACGAGCTTCTTCAACGACCGGGTCACCCTGGGCTCCATTTCCATGCGCGGCCTGCGAACCGTTTGATTCCCCAAGGGAAACGGACCGTTAGCCGCCTGTATACTTTGCCCGGAATTCTGCTACGAGGCGTCCGAAACGCGAGATGAACCCATGACCAAGCCTTTGCGATGCCTTCTGGTTGACGACGAACTCCCGGCCCTGGACGAACTGGCCTTCCTCCTGTCCGGGTTCGACGACGTCGAGATCGCGGGCACGGCCAGGTCCGCCGGACAGGCCCTGGAAGAAATCGCACGCCTCAGGCCCGACGTCGTCTTCCAGGACATCCAGATGCCGGGGGGAACAGGTTTTTCGGTGTTGGAACGGGCCATGCTGATGCCCGAAGCCCCGCTCTTCGTCTTCGCCACGGCCTACGACCAGTACGCCATCCGCGCCTTCGAGGACAACGCCGTGGACTATCTGCTCAAGCCCGTGTCCATGGAACGGCTGGCCAAGTGCCTGAACCGCCTGCGCGCCCTGAACAGCAGGGCCGCGCCCCAGGCCGCCCCACAGCCCGATTTCCAGTCCCTGCTGCGCGGCATGGGGCTCGGCCCGGCGCTGACGCGCCTGTCCGTGGAAAACGGGGGACGCGTCCTGCTCCTTGACCACGGGGATGTGGTCTTCATCCGCACCGAGGAACGCCGGACCCTTGTCCACACCCGCGAGGGCCGGTTCCCCTTCCACGGACCGTGCACCCTGGACCGCCTCGAACAGCGTCTCGAACCCCTGTCCTTTTTCCGCGCCAACAGGGCCGAACTCGTCAACCTGGCCCAGGTCCGGGACTTCGCGCCATGGTTCAACGGGAAATACGTCCTGACCATGCGAGACTGCGCTTCAACCGAAATCACCGTCAGCAAGGGCCGGGTGCGCGACTTCCGCGAACGCCTGGGCCTGGCCTGAAGAAAACCGACATGAACCCAGACGCCCTCGTACTCGCCCTGGCCGAACGGCTCGGGCTCATCGTGGCCGGAGCGTTCCTGCTCCTGACCGTGACGCCCATCCACAAGCTCCGCCTCAAGCAGGGCCCGCAGTGGCGCACGACGCTGCTGCAGATCGCCTTTTTCGGCACCGCCGGCATTCTCGGCACGTACGGCGGCAACCTCGTCTTCCAGTCCGTGGCCAACCTGCGGGCCATGGCCGTGATCACGGGCGGCCTCTTCGGCGGGCCTCTGGTCGGCATCGCTTCGGGGCTCATCGCCGGCGGGCACCGCATCCTCATCGACATCGGCGGGTTCAGCGCAGTGCCGTGCGGGCTGTCGACCATGATCGAGGGCGCAGTGGCCGGCCTCCTGACCCTGTACCTCAAGGAGCGCAGCGTCGATTGGCGCTGGGCGGCCGGCTTGGCCCTGGTCGGCGAAACCATGCACATGGGCATGGTCCTGGCCCTGTCCCACTCGTTCACACAGGCCCTGGAACTGGTGCCCATCATCGCCCCGTCCATGATCATCCTGAACACCCTGGGCGCCGCGGCTTTCGTGCAGGTCATCAACGTGGTCTTCCGCTTCCGGGCCAGGCAGGACTCGATCCAGGCCCAGGAGCTCCTCGACATCGCCAACGCCACGGTCAGCCACCTGCGGGCCGGCCTGACCCTGGAAAGCGCCTCCGCCACGGCCCGCATCATCCACTCGCGCGTCGCGGTGGGCGCCGTGGCCATCACGGACCGGGTCAACGTCCTGGCCCACGTCGGCCAGGGCAGCGACCACCACCTCGCCGGGCGTCCGGTCGTCACCAGCGCCACGCGGGAGGTGCTCGAAACCGGCGAGCCCATGTACGTAAGCCACAAGGACAACATCGGCTGCGCCCACCCGCGCTGCCCCTTCGCCTCCGCCGTCATCGTCCCCCTGCACAAGGGCGGCAACGTCGTCGGCACCCTCAAGTTCTACGGCACGGCCGGCAAATCCCTGGACCTGATGCTGTTCGAACTGGCCAAAGGCCTCGGCAATCTCTTTTCGACCCAGCTTGAGCTCGAAAACATCCAGATCACCGAACGCATGCTGGCCCATGCAGAAATCCGCCGCCTGCAGTCCCAGATCAACCCGCATTTCCTCTTCAACTCCCTGAACACCATCACCTCCTTCTGCCGGACCAGCCCGGAAAAGGCGCGCAGCCTCCTGCAGGACCTGTCCAGCTACCTGCGAAAAAGTCTGGACGCGAGCAAGGGCTTCATTCCCCTCTCCGAAGAGCTGGACCAGATCCGCTGCTATTTGGCCATCGAGCAGGCCCGGTTCGGCGAACGGGTCCGGGTCAACTTCGACGTGGAGGAAGGGTGCGAGTCATGGCCCATCCCGCCGCTCATCATCCAGCCGCTGGTGGAGAACGGCGTGCGGCACGGCATCCTGACCCGGGAGGACGGGGGGGAGATCAGCGTCCGGATCCGCCGCAAGGCAGATCACCTGCACATCGCGGTCAGCGACGACGGCGTGGGCATGGTCCCGGACCAGGTGGAGAAGCTCTTCGACAAGACGCGGCTCGATTCCCGGTCCGGGGGCATCGGGGTGCGCAACTGCTTCCAGCGCCTGGAGCAGATTTTCGGCCCGTCCTATCTCCCGTCTGTGGTCAGCGCCCCGGGCCAGGGCACGAAGGTGGACTTTCTGCTGCCCATGCCCGCGGGCATCTGATCGCTTCATCACTCCTTACGGAACGTTCAAACGCCATTTGCGGCAATTGGTGCGAAGGGCATTGTCCGCCTCTTCGCACCTGTCGTATTGGTCTGTCAGGCTCCCGGAACGGCCCCGGTGGGGGGGCCGCCCACCCTACGACCAACTTTTCCAAAGGAGTGAGACATGTTCTATTTCTTTCTCGCCTGCGCGGCGCTCATCGCCGGGTATTTCGTCTACGGCAAGTTCGTGGAGACGCAGTTCGGCGCCGACACATGCCGGGCCACCCCTGCCTGCCGGATGGAGGACGGGGTCGACTTCGTCAAGATGAGTCCCAAAACCATCTACATGATCCAATTGCTGAACATCGCCGGCCTGGGCCCCATCTTCGGCCCCATCCTCGGCGCCCTGTACGGCCCGGCCGCCCTGGTCTGGATCGTCCTGGGCAGCATCTTCGCCGGCGCGGTGCACGACTACTTCTCGGGCATGATGTCCGTGCGCTACGACGGCAAGTCCATCCCCGACGCCGTGGGCTACAACCTGGGAGCCTTCGCCAAGCAGTTCATGAACGTCTTCTCGGTCATCCTGCTGCTCCTGGTCGGCGTGGTCTTCATCGTCGGCCCGGCCAAGCTCCTGGCCAACAAGATCGGCTTCGACCTGGACAAGAACGTGGCAGTGGTGGTCTGGACCGCCATAATCTTCGTCTACTACTTCCTGGCCACCATGCTGCCCATCGACAAGATCATCGGCCGGCTCTACCCGCTCTTCACGGTCTGCCTGCTGATCATGGCCTTCGGCCTGTCCGGCATGCTCATCATCGACGGCTACACCTTCTTCCCCAACGGCGTGGGCCTGGCCAACGTGCACCCCAAGGGCCTGCCCATGTGGCCGCTGATGTTCATCACCATCGCCTGCGGCGCCATCTCCGGCTTCCACGCCACCCAGTCGCCCATGATGGCGCGCTGCCTGCCTGACGAAAAATGCGGCCGTCCCATCTTCTACGGCGCCATGATCGGCGAGGGCATCATCGCCCTGATCTGGGCCACCCTGGGCATGACCTTCTACCAGACCCCCGACGCCCTGCAGGCCGCTCTGGCCGCCGGCGGCCCGGCCGCAGTGGTCGACCAGGTCGCGACCACCCTCATGGGTCCCATCGGCGGTTTCCTGGCCATCATCGGCGTCATCGTCCTGCCCATCACCTCCGGCGACACTGCCTTCCGCGCCGCCCGCCTGATCATCGCCGACTTCGGCAAGATCGAGCAGAAGTCCATCGTCAAGCGCCTGATGATCGCCGTGCCCCTGTTCGTGGTCGGCTTCATCATCAGCAAGACGGACTTCAACGTCATCTGGCGCTACTTCGGCTTCTCCAACCAAGCCCTGGCCACCATCGTTCTGTGGGCCTCGGCCATGTACCTGGTCCGCCACGGCAAGCTGCACTGGATCGCGACGATCCCGGCCGTCTTCATGACCGCCGTCTGCGCCACCTACCTCTGCGTGGCCCCGGAATTCCCCATCGCGGTGAGCTCCGATATCGGCTACCCCATCGGCATCGCCGTGGCCGCCGTCTGCTTCGTCCTCTTCATGCTCAAGGCGCGCAACACGCCCGTCGAAGCCGACGCCGCCGACTCCCCCGGAGTCATCGGCTAAGGCCTCCCTCAGCACAGGGCCCCGCCCGGCAGCGTCGCCGGGCGGGGCCCTGTGCATCCGGATCGAACCGGCCTCGACTCCCCGGCCGGTCGCTTCACGCTCGTTGGGCGGACCCGTTTCCCCGAAGTTCGCAAACCCGCCGATATATTTCCTCCCGCAGCAGGTGCAACTCGACGGTCCCGCGGGACCGCAAGCAGCGCCGCCCCTCGAAGCCGATGATCAGCAACAGATAGGCGAGTTCCAGAAGATGCAGCCCGCCGCGCGGATGCCGCAGGCTGTCCTCCACGACGCGGAAGAACGTCTCAGCGCCCGAAGCCCCGTCATGGAGGGACTCCGGGAAACTCGGTCCCGGCCGACCTTCATTGGCTCCCGGCGACGACGCGGCGATGCTCTCGTCGAGGGCCGCGCAAAGCAGCCCCCCGGCTGCGCGCACAACCGCGCCATCGAGACCGCACCCCTGGGCCGCGCGCTCGAAGCCGCGCAAGCCGTCCTCGAGGCGTCTACGCCGCGCACGCGCCTCTCGCGCGTCCGCGTCTTCCGCTCCGCACGCCCGCAGCCGAACGATTTCGGCCAGCAGATGCGAAGCGCAGTTGACCAGCGGGTTCAGGCCCAGGGAGAAATCATCCGGCAGCGGGCGGCCGTTTACGGATTCAGGAAAGAAAGTGCTGCTCATGTGCGGTACGGGTAACGGAAAGGAACAGGGACGACGTTCTGCATGACCACCAATACTTCTCATACCGGAAGTGGACATACCATCTCCGAACAATCCGGATCAATGAGGACAATTCTGGGCGACACCCCAAGCCGCATAAATCAATATGCACCTGACGCATGAACAGGAATAGACACAACTAACCATTCGAGACGCAAGGACCGCAGTCATGCCTCAGGGCTCCAGCAGACTTCACCGAAAAAGAGAACCCCCGACCTCGCGGCGGGGGTTCTCGCATTTCCGTGAGGCAGCCCGAAAAGGCCGCCCGATGACGAGGGCTATTCCTCTTCCTTCTTGCTGTCGGCGATGACCTGCTCGGTAACGTTGGGCGGGCATTCCTCGTAGTGGGCGAACTCCATGGTGAAGGTGCCCTGGCCGCCCGTCATGGAGCGCAGGTCCGGGGCGTACTTCATCATTTCGGCCATGGGCACGTGGGCCTTGACCTCGGTGATGCCGCCGATGGAGTCGGAACCCAGGACCCGGCCGCGGCGGCTGGAGAGGTCGCCGATGACGTCGCCCATGAACTCGTCGGGGATGAAGACCGCGGCGAGCATGATGGGTTCGAGAAGGATGGGGTTGCACATCTCCACGGCTTTCTTGAAGGCCAGGGAACCGGCGATCTTGAAGGCCATTTCCGAGGAGTCGACGGTGTGGAAGGAGCCGTCGTAGACCGCGACCTTGAAGTCGACCATGGGGTAGCCGGCCAGGAAACCGCGCGCGGCCGCCTCCTGAACGCCCTTGTCCACGGCGGGGATGTAGTTGCGCGGGATGGAGCCGCCGACGATCTCATCGAGGAACTCGTAGCCTCCGCCGCGCTTGTTGGGCTCCATGCGGATCCAGCAGTCGCCGAACTGGCCGCGGCCGCCGGACTGCTTCTTGTGGCGTCCCTGGACCTGGGCCTTGCCCTTGATGGTCTCGCGGTACGGGATCTTGGGCGTCTTCAGAACGATGTTGGTCTTGTAGCGGCGCTTGACCTTCTCCACGGCCAGTTCGATGTGCAGCTGGCCCATGCCGGTCAGGAGCATGTCGCCGGTCTCGTCGTTGCGCTCCAGGCGCAGGTTGATGTCCTCTTCCAGGAGCTTCTGGACCGCGGCGAAGACCTTGTCCTCGTCGCCCTTCTCGGCCGCCGCCAGGGCGTAGGAGATGATGCCGGGGCTGAGCTTGGGCTTGGGCAGCACGAAGGGGGATTTCTCGGCGCACAGGGTGTCGCCGGTGGTCGTACTCTTGAGCTTGGCCACGGCCACCACGGCGCCGGGGCCGACTTCCTGCTTGCAGGGGTTCTGCTTCTTGCCTTCGAGGAACAGGATCTGGCCGATCTTCTCCTTTTCGTCCTTGGATGCGTTCAGCACCGAGGCGTCCGGGGCCAGGACGCCCGAGAGCACGCGCATGACCGAAAGCTGGCCGGCGAAGGGGTCGGCGATGGTCTTGAAGACAAAGGCGGCGAAGGGGGCGTCGGGGCTGGACGCACGCTCGTTGCCGTCAGCGTCGAGCCAGGCGGCGTGTTCGAGAGGCGAGGCCATGTAGTTCTGCATGATGTCCAGAAGCGGCACGCCGCCCTTGTTCAGCATGGCGGCGCCGGCGCATACCGGGACGAGGGCGCGGCTCAGCACGCCGGCGCGCAGACCGACGGCCATCTCCTCTTCGGTCAGGGCGCCTTCCTCGAGATACTTCTCCATGAGCTCTTCGCTGCTCTCGGCGATGTTCTCGACGGCGATCTCGCGGGCGGCGGTGACCTCGTCGGCGAGGTCCGCGGGCATGTCGATGGGCTTCAGCTCACCCTTGTCGTCGAAGGCGTACGCCTTCTCGGCCAGGACATCGACCACGCCGCTGAAATTCGTCTCGCTGCCGATGGGCATGAACAGCAGGACCGGCTTGATGCCGAGGACTTCGGACAGGCCCTGGTAGGCCATCTGGAAATTCGCGCGTTCCCGGTCCATCTTGTTGATGAAGACCATGGCCGGCAGGCCAGCCTTGGCGGCTTCGGACCAGATCTTCTTGGTCAGGGGCTTGACCCCGTCGATGGCGTCGATGACCAGGACGACATTGTCCGCGCCCTGCAGGAGGTAGGGGAGGTCGCCGATGAAGTTGTTGTCACCGGGAGTGTCGATGAGGAAATTCAGGTTCTTCTTCCAGGCGAACTGGGCGAAGGCAGGCTGGATGCTGCCCCGGCGCTTGATTTCTTCGGGCTCGTAGTCAAGGGAGGTGGTCCCTTCGTCGATCTTTCCCAACCGAGTGATGGAACCGGAATTGAACAGCAGCATCTCGGCCACCGACGTCTTCCCGGTTCCGCCATGCCCTATCAGGGCGAAAGTCCTCTGTTTTTGAAGTTGATCCTGCATACAGCCCCCTTATGCAAAGTATTACGCAACCATACGGCTACAGGGTATAAAACCTTCCCCGGCTTCCTGAACGAAGGGCGGGAAATCGCTTGCAAAAGAGAAGAAATTGGATGAAGGTCCCATGCTCCATTGTCCGGTGACCTTGCAAACCTCCTGCTATCCTGAACTTTTTTCAAGAAATACCCCTATAGGGAGGGGGCTTGGAAGTTGTCAAGAGCGGCGGATTTTTCAGCCACGCATAATTCTTCAAAATCGTTGAGAGAAAACCATGAGCACAGCCGCCATTCCGCCGAAAGCGCCTGAAGACGCACGCATCTCGCGTCATCCGGCCGCGAGCATCGATGTATCCGGTCCGTGGCTCTTCTGGCCCGCAGAGCCCTCTGTGGCCCTGCGCCGCAGCCTGGAACGCCACGGACAGCTCTTGCCGGTGCTGGTGGACCGCAACGAAGGTTCTCCGCTGCTGGTGGCGGGCGCGGCGCGGGTGGCCGTCCTGGCCGAGGCGGGACGGGACGCCCTGTGCCTCGACGTGGGTCCCCTGGACATGGCCGGACGGGGCCTGGCGTACCTGCAGTCCAACATAGGGCGCGAGCTGACCGACCGCCTGGTCGTGGCGGCCATGCGCTATTTCCGCGCCATTCCGGCGCCCGACATGACACCCGTCTTCGAGCTCCTGGGACTGGAACCGCGCTCCAAGCGTCTGCGCCTGGTCGAGGCCTGGCTCGGCCTGCCCGCGCACTGGGACCGCCTCCTCGACGGCGTCCCCCTGGCCTGCGCCGAACTGCTGGCCGGGTTTTCCGCCCGCGACCTCGCCGCGTTGGAACCGCTCTTCGACGGCCTGTCCTGGTCGCGCGGCAACGCCGTCAACCTGCTGACCTGGCTGCGGGAGACGTGCCAGCGGGACGGCACGGACGCAGCCGGCCTGCTGCAGGATTGCGGCGCGGGCGACATCCTGGCCGAAGGCCTCTCCCCCAAGGACGCCATGGCCCGCATCTCCCAGCAGGTCCGTCAGCGCCGATTCCCGCGCCTCTGCGGTCTGGAGAAGGAATTCACCGAAGCGGCCCGCAGGGTCGCGGCCGGGACGCGCTGGCGCATCGTCCAGCCGGACCAGTTCGAGAGCGATACCGTGGAAATGACCGTCCGCGCCCGAAACGTCGATGAAATCCGCGCGGCAAGCGCCGAACTGGCCCGCATGGCGGCCCGCGAAGACCTGGGCGGCCTGTTCCCGGCGGAGGGCGCATGAGCGCACTTCCCGCGCACCTGCAGGGCATCAGCCGCGTCGTCATGGACGAGGCCGTGGCGAATACGCCCATCGCGCGCCGCGTCAGGGACAGGCTCCCCCACCTGACGCCCGAAACCCTGGCCGAAGGCGCGAGCCTGACGCCGGGGCTGGACCGCGAGGACATCCTCTACCTCAAGCGCTACAAGGGCCGTTTCCTGCGCCACTGCCCCGGCACCAGCCACTACCGCTGCTGCGGGTACCAGATCATCCACATCGGCGAGAACTGCCCCCTGCGCTGCTCCTACTGCATCCTGCAGGCCTATTTCCAGGACCGCGTGCTCAAGGTCTGGGCCAACCAGGACGACCTCTGGGCCGAGCTGGAGCGGGCGTTCGAGTCCGCTCCGGGCCGCCGCTACCGGGTCGGCACCGGCGAGTTCACCGACTCCCTGGTGCTGGAGGCACTGACGGGCTACAGCCGGGATCTGGTGGGATTTCTCGGGCGTTTCCCGCAGGTCTGCCTGGAACTCAAATCCAAGGTCGTCGACCTGTCCTGGATGGACGCGGTCCGGGACCCGTCCCGCGTCCTGCCGGCCTGGTCCATGAACGCGCCCCTCATCGTCGAGCAGGAGGAGCAGGGCCAATGCGCCGGGCTGGAGGAGAGACTGGCCGCCGCCAGACGCTGCGCCGAAGCGGGCTTCCGGGTCTGCCTGCACTTCGACCCCGTCATCCATTTCCCGGGGTGGCAGGAAGGATACGCCCGCACCGTGGAGATGATCTTCGACCATCTGCGGCCCGAAAACATCGCCTACGTCAGCATGGGGTCCTTCCGGCACATGCCGGACCTCAAACGCTGCATCAGCGAAAATTTTCCGCAGTCGTCCTATATCTACGGGGAGTTCGTGACGGGCATCGACGGCAAGCAGCGCCTGCTGCGCCCCCTGCGCGTGGAGCAGCTGCGCTTCCTGGCCGACAGGCTGCGCCGGGGCGGCCTGGACCGGCAGCTCTACCTGTGCATGGAGTCGGACGAAGTCTGGCGGGCAGTGCTCGGCCGTACGCCCGAAGATCTCGGCGGCCTGTACCGTCACCTCATGGCCCAGGCCTTCGGGGACTGACCCCGCTCCGCACGCTGGGACGAGCCGGGCGAAGGGCGCAAAGAAGGGCGGGTCCGGCATTGCCGGCCCCGCCCTTCGTCGTGACTGAAAAAAATCGGCGCTATGCCTCTTTGCCCTTCATGATGCCGCTCAGATCCAGATTCATGTTCTTGATGCAGCTGTCCTTGAGGTGGCAGCGGTCGCAGCCGTAGCGGTGGGGATACGGGGTGAGGGTCGCGTACTTGCGGTTCATGGCCCCGGACTCCTGCAGGTCCAGGCCGAGCTTCTCCAGCGTGCGGCGCAGGGGCTTGGTCGGCTCGGGCACGGGCGCGCACTCCTTTTCCCCCAGTTCCGGCATGAGGGCCTTCAAGGTGCCCATGATCATGGTCTGGGCGATGGCCTCATGCTTGAAGCCCTCCGAGGGCGAAGCCTTCCAGATGTCGTCCACCTCGTCCTCCACCTTCTTTTCGAGGTACACGAGCACGTGCCCCTTGCGCTCCCCGAGCTGGTAGACCTTCAGGCTCGGCAGCCATTTCTCCCAGGTGCCGAGCACCGAGAGCATCTCCTGCGGGCCGATCTCGTCGATCTGAGCCAGAAAAAGGAACGTGGGAAAATCGAACTCGGGCTGAATATCCAGCTCGGAGATGGACAATATCTTCATGAACGGCATCCTGTGGGTGTGATGAACGAAAAAAACCGGGACCGGCCCGGCGTGCGATGTTCCTTGATATACTTGCGGCCCAAATTCAAGAATTATCCGCGCCCCGCAGGTGCTTGGCGGCCCAGAGGGAGGCCTGCAGCCGGTTGGGGACGTCGATCTTCCTGTAGATGTTGTAGATGTGGGACTTGATGGTGTTGAGGCTCAGAAAAAGCTTGGCCGCGATGTCCTTGTTGGTGGCGCCTTCGGCCAGCATGAGCAGGATCTCACGCTCGCGCTGGCTCAGTTCGCCCTGATCCTCCTCCGCGGCGACTGCTTCCACGGGGCGGTTCTGGCGGCCCAACAGAAAGGCGGACATGGCCTCCCGGGAGAACCAGAGCTCGTTGTCCAGCATGGCGTTCACGCCCTTGACCATGATCTTGAAAGGCGAGTTGCGGTAGAAGACGCCGCGGATTCCCGTGTTCAGGGCCTCAAGCTCCATCGAACGGTCCTCGGGCACGTTGAAGAGGGCCACGGACGTGGTCATGAACGGCGAATCCTCGCCCCCGGCTTCCCGCAGCAGCTCTTCCATGGTCAGGCCCGTGCAGTCGAGGAGGGTCAGATCCGGCCGTGCCGCCTCCAGGACCTTCGGCAAGGACGAGGAATGGCTGCAGTTGGCCCCGGTTTCCTGACTGAGACGCGCCGCGAGCAGGTCGTTGAGGAGCGGGTCCTCCCCGACGATCCCGATCATGACCGGCCCGGCCTGCCCGGCTTTGCCGGTGGAGTTGACGCGGATGGCCGTCACCTTCTCCGGGTCGAAGGCGATGGCCATGCCGTTGGATTCGCAGCGGATGACAGTCCCATCGACCTGGAAACGCGAATGGAACATCCCCGGCTTACGGCTGCCGAAATCCAGGGAAATGTTGAGCGTCACGGACGTGCCCACCGGGTAGGCCTGCCCTGTTTTGAAAAAGACGCCTCCGGAGGAAATGTTCGTTGTGGGCAATGTCTGGTCGGAGTGGTCGTGCATGATCGAACGTACCTTCGAGGGAATGCTCATGGAAAAGCGTTCAATTCTTCTTCGGTTGTCACTCTTGGACACATCGCCGCCTCGGGTCATGCCTGCCTCCGTCGAGCACACGGGATCATTCGGAAGTCGAAGGTCCCGTGCTGGAAAGTTTTTGCGGCAACAAGTTGTTCTTTTTCAGATACAAAAGAAACTTCCGCGCTATCTCCAGATCCTTGTTCAACGTCAGCGCATTGCGCAGATGCTCGACGGTCTTCATGATGTCGGCCTTGGCGAAGCAGGCCCGCGCCATGTTGTAATGGAGATTCTCGTCATTGGGGGACAGTTCCAGGGCTTTGGCGTAGTACTCGACGGCCTGGTCGTACATCTCGTTCTTGCGCAGACTGATGCCGAAGTCGTTGAAAAGATGCTTGTGCTCCGCCTCGAAGGTCGCCTCCATCTTGATCAGACGCTGAAAGATGTTGTCGGCCTTGCCCGTCTCCCCGCGTTCCAGATAGGTCAGCCCGAGGCCGAAATTGGCGCGGATGTTCTCCTCGTCCACCTTCAGGGCGTGGCCGTATTCCATCTCGGCGCTGTAGGTTTCGCCGTTGGCGCGATGGCGCTCGGCCTTGGCGATGGTCTGGTTCAGCTTGCGGATGCTGGGGTAGACCTTGCTGGTGTAGAATTCGGGTTCGGGAAAGTAGCTTTCCAGGAATTCGTCTTTGGGAATTTCCTGCTTGGGGCCCGAAGGGACGTAATTCGGGTTCAGGGGCTGAATCCAGATCCGGCTCTCCTCGTCCTCTTCGGCGAACCAGTACATGGTCTGCGTGGTCTTGCGGACCGTCGCGCCCGCTCCGACCTTGGCGATCCTTTCGGAAGAAAAGACCCCCTTGATGCGGGATCGTTGTGATTCGGCTTCCGCCATGGATTCCCCTCCAAGCAGGATTTACCCGGTCGCCTCCAGGTACATGCGCGCGGCTTTCACCGGGTCGGCCGCCCTGGTGATGGGCCGTCCCACCACGAGAAAATCGCTGCCGTCGCGGGCAGCCTGGGCCGGAGTGCAGACCCGTGTCTGGTCGCCCGCGTCGGCATCGGGAAGTCGAATGCCGGGGGTCAGGAGCCGAAAATCCGCTCCACATGCCTGACGAATAACAGAAACTTCCCGGCCTGAACAGACCACGCCGTCCAGTTTCCAGTTTTTGGCCGACCTGGCCAGATGAACGGTCAGATTGCGCACGTCCTCGTCGGAGCCTCCCGGGTTCCAGACCAGATCGGCCGCACCCATGCTGGTCAGGACGGTCACCCCGAGAATGAGTGGCGCGGCCTGGCCTGGAGAGAGGGCCAGTTCCCGCCCGGCCACGGCGGCCTCGCACATGGCGCGGCCGCCCAGGGCATGGATGGTCAGCATGTCGGCGCCCATGCGCGTGCCCTGCGCCACCGCGGCCTGCACGGTGTTGGGGATGTCCATGAACTTGAGATCCAAAAAGACGTGGTAGCCCATGTCCTTGAGCCGGGCCGGCAGGTCCTTGCCGGCGTCGAGAAAGAGTTCGAGCCCGACCTTGACCCAGGGGACGACGCCACGCAGGCGAGAGGCCAGGTCGAGCGCAGGGGCGGCGTCGGCAAAATCGAGAGCTACGACCAGCGCGGGAGTCTTCATCGATCACCCCACTGCAGCTCGAGGTCTTCGCGCCAGGCCCTCCGGTATGCGGGCCTTGTCTTTTCGGCCACATAGACGGCGCGTAGCTGATCGTACGCCAGCTGCAGATCGTCGTTGACGATCCAGTGGTCGAACCAGTGGCTGTCCATGATCTCCCCCCGGGCCGCTGCCAGCCGCCTGGCCACGACCTCCGCGCTGTCCGTGCCGCGCCCGGTGAGCCTGCGCTCCAGCACCTCCCGTGACGGGGGAAAAATGAATACGTAGCAGCCCTGCCCCATGCTCGCCTTGAGCTGCCGCGCGCCCTGCACGTCGATGTCGAAGATGACGTCCCGCCCGGCGCCGAGCAGGTCCAGCGTGGCCTGCCGGGGCGTGCCGTAGAGGTTGCCGTGGACCTCGGCCCACTCGGCGAAAAACCCGTTTTCGCGGCGCGCCTCGAACTCCTCGCGGGTCAGGAAATGGTATTCCCGCCCGTCGACCTCGCCGGGCCTGGGGCCGCGGGTGGTGCAGGACACGGAAAAGGCGAAGGCCTTGAACTCCGCCGTCAGGCGACGGATGAGCGTACTCTTGCCCGTACCCGAGGGGGCGCTGATGACGAGCATCATCCCCGTGTTGGCCGCGGCGTCGTCCGGACTATTCATCGCTGCCTCCCGCAGTGAATCGCTGGCTGATGGTTTCGGGCTGGATGGCCGAGAGGATGCAGTGGTTCGAGTCCGTGATGATCAGGGAGCGCGTCTTGCGGCCCTGGGTCGCGTCGATGAGCCTCCCCGCCTGCTTGGCTTCCTCTCTCAGCCTGCGCATGGGCGACGACGTCGGACCGACGATGGCCACCACCCGGTTCATGACCACGGCGTTGCCGAAGCCGATGTTGAGGAGCTTCTTCTTTTCCATGCCTACTCCAGGTTCTGGATCTGCTCGCGGCACTTCTCCAGTTCGGCCTTGAAGGCGACCACGAGCTGACTGATGGCCGTGTTCTGGCTCTTGTTGCCGCAGGTGTTGATCTCCCGGAAGCACTCCTGGACCATGAAGTCGAGCTTGCGGCCCACGGGCTCGGTCTGGCTGAAGTAGCCGTCGATGCCCTTCAGATGGATGTCGAGCCGCGTCAGTTCCTCGGACACGTCGATGCGGTCGGAAATGACGGCCAGCTCCTGCAGCATGCGGTCCGGGTCCGTCTGCACGCCGCTCTCGGCCAGCAGCTTGCCCACGCGCTCCTGCAGCAGGGCGAAGCGGTCCGCCGCCGTCCGGGACGCCAGGGCGCGGATCTCCTCCACCAGTTCGCCCAGCCGCGCGAAGCGGGCTCGCAGGTCCTCCTCCAGGGCCTGCCCCTCGCGCACCCGGGCCGCGTCCCAGTCCGCCAGGGCCTGCCTGAGGGTCCCGGTCAGGCTCTGGACCAGCTCCGGGTTCTCGATGCTGCCGGAGTCCTTCCACAGGGCGGAGATGCCCAGAAGGCGGTTCAGGTCGGGCGCGTGCGGCACGCCCATGGACGCGGCCAGCAGGTCCAGTTCGCGCAGCATGGAGGCGGCCATGGTCGTGTCGAGACTCAGGCTCTGCAGCTCGGGGTTCATGATCTTGAGGCTGAGGAAGAGCTCGACCCCGCCGCGGCTGGCCACGGCCTTGACCTCGTTCTCCCACTCCTTCTGGTGGGCGTAGAGGGTCGGGGGGATCTTCCACTTGAGGTCCAGGTGGCGGTTGTTGAGGCTGCGTATTTCCCAGGTCAGGGCCCAGTTCTTTTCCTGGGCGCTTGCGCGGCCGTAGCCGGTCATGCTTCGTGGCATATGGTTTCCTCGTGGGGTTGCATGTTCTTGAGGGAGGCTCTGTACATCTCCCGGAGGCGGGTCAAGTGCCGCTTGGTTTCAGGCGTGGCGTAGTCCGGGAAGGTCCAGGGCAGGTCGAACCAGTCGCCCTTTTGGAAGATGAGCGTCAGATCGGCCCAGATGCCCCGGGACAGATAGACGCGGTGCGTGAAATTCTTGCCCGTGGCCAGCACGAGCCGTTCCTGGTTGATGTAGCCGGGGTCGAGGTTGAAGAGACGCCGACCGTCCCGTTCCCACTGCCTCTCCAGGGCGTTGGTGGCGAGCTTGACCTCGGCCAGGGCGTCCATGTCCAGAGGCCGCCCGAAGGACAGGATGCGCCGCGTGATGGGCGCGCCGAGCTCGCGGTCGTAGTAGCCGGTCACGTTGAAGGGGATGGGGTCGGACTCGTAGTCCACGGGGCCGAGCAGCGCTTCGAGACGGGGCCGCAGGTCGTCCCAGAACTCGTCCCAGCGCGCGCTCAGGACCGACAGGAAGGCTCGGGCAGGCAGGGGGATGACGGGCGTGCTCACGACGCGTCCCCCGACCCGGCAAAAGGCCTGACGACCAGCCCCGCAGCGGCGACCCCGACCGGCGCGACCCGGAGCAGTTCCCGGGCCGTGAAGGGCGCGTCGCCTTCCAGCAGGCATTCGACGTAGAATTCGTTCATGCCCGTGCCGTCTTCCTCCGGCACCACGTCCATGCGCGGCAGGGCCAGCAGTTCCCGCAGGAAGGCGGCCCGCTTGCCGGCCACGACCTGCCGCAGGGCCTTGGCCCTCTCCCTTCGCACATGGGCGGGCACGCTTCCCGGAAACGCCGCCGCCGGGGTGCCGGGCCGCTCGGAATAGGGAAAGACGTGGGCGTAGGACAGGGGCAGGCGCTCCACCACGTCCATGGTCTGACGCACGTGCTCCTGCGTCTCGCCCGGGAAGCCGGCGATGAGGTCCGCGCCCAGCCCGAAGACCGGCCAGACGCGGCGCAGGCCCTCCAGAAAGCCGAAGACCTGCTCCGGCCCGTAGTGCCCGCGCCCCATGCGGCGCAGCACCTCGGGGCTGCCGCTCTGCAGGGACAGGTGCAGGTGCGGGCTCATGAGGCGGCACCCGGCCAAAATCTCCAGGGCCTTGTCATGCAGGTCGGCGGGCTCCAGGGAGCCGATGCGCAGCCTGGCCCGTCCGGCCCAGCGCGGGGCCAGGGCCCGGTCCACTGCGGCCAGGAGGTCCCAGAAATCGATGCGCGGGGAGAGGTCGCGGCCGTAGTGGCGCAGGTTGATGCCGCACAGGGACAGTTCCCGGATGCCGGCGTCCAGAAGGCGCTCAGCCTCAATCACGACGTCCCGCGGGTCGCGGCTGACGGAACGGCCCCTGGTGGAGGGGATGATGCAGTAGGTGCAGCCGTGGGAGCAGCCGTCCTGGACCTTGATCACGGCCCTGGCGCGGTTGTAGTCGGAAATGCGCAGGGACGGGAACGGTCCGGCCTGCGTCGCGGCATGCCCCAGATCCGCCTTGCCCTGCTGGGAGACGACCTCGTCCACGGCGTCTAGGGCCAGGATGCGTTCCCGGTCGGCCTCAACGGCGCAGCCCGCCACGATGATGCGCGGCCTGGGCGAGACGGCCGCGAAGCCCCGCACCAGCTTGGCCAGGTCCAGCACCGCCCGCTCGGTCACGGCGCAGCTGTTGACGAGCACGATGTCGGCCAGGGCCGGGTCGTGGGTCTCCATCAGGCCCTCGTCCAGCCAGGCCTCGCGGATGGCCTGGGACTCGTACTGGTTGACCTTGCAGCCCTGCGTGGCCAGGAAAAACAGCTGCCCCGGTTTACGCTTCATGGAGCGCCTCCCGGATGACGGCCCCGGCCAGGACCTGGCCTTCGGCCGAATAGACCGCCGCCACCTGGCCCGGCGTGGGGATGGGCCTGGGCGCGGGGAAGACGACCGTCATGCCGCCCTCGTCCACGCTCACCCGCGCCGCTTCGGGCCGCTGGCGGTAGATGGTCTGCACCAGCACCTCGTCCGGCCACGCTTCCGGCGGGCAGAGCAGGTTCGGCCGCTCGGTGCGGCACCCGCGGGCCATGGCCTCGGGCCTGGGGCCGACGAGGAGCCGATTGCCCGCGAAATCCTTGCCCGTGACGTAGAGGGGTTCGCTCCAGGCCACGCCCAGCCCCTTGCGCTGACCAAGGGTGTGGTTCCACAGGCCCTCGTGGCGGCCCACGACCCGCCCGTCGGCCAGGGCGATGGGCCCGGGCCCGCCCAGCCGCACGCCGCGGCCGCGCAGGAAATCCCGGTAGTCCGCAGGGATGAAACAGACCTCCTGGCTCTCCCGACCGGCCGGGGGCGTGAGCCCGCGCTCGGCCAGGGCCAGCCGCACCCGGTCCTTGGTCCAATCCGCAAGGGGAAAGACGACGCGGCTAAACCGCTCCCGAGGCACCCTGGACAGGAAATAGCTCTGGTCCTTGGCCGGGTCGAGGCCGCGGAAGAGCGCGGGCCCCCAGGGCCTGTCCTCCAGGCGGGCGTAATGGCCCGTGGCCAGCCGACCGGCGCCGAGCGACCGCACGCGGTCAAGGAGCAGGCCGAACTTGATGGCCGGGTTGCAGGCCGCGCACGGGTTGGGCGTCAACCCGGCCTGATAGGCCCGGACGAAGGGGATGACGACCAGTTCCTCGAACTCGGCCCGCAGGTCGATGACGTCGAAGGGCACTTCCAGCGCCGAGCACGTCGTGCGGAGGCCTTCGAGCAGGGCCTCTTCGGGCGAGGGCAGAAAAAGGGCGTGCACGGCCATGACGTCCGCCCCGGCTTCCCGGAGCAGCAGCAGGCTCATGAGGGAATCGGCCCCTCCGCTCAGTGCGATCGCGATCTTGTGCATAAGAAAAAGGCCGGATGGTCCGGCCGTCTGTCAGGCAATGGGGGGCGCGGGCATGGCCGGCAGGTTCGCCTCCAGGACCGCGGCCGCGGCCAGCAGGGGCGCCTCCTGCAGATTGCCGGCGAAGAGCTGCAGGCCCACGGGCATGCCCGTGTCCCGACCCAGCCCCACCGGCAGCGACATGCCCGGCAGGCCGCTTAAGTTCAGGGAAATGGTGAAGATGTCCGTCAGGTACATCTGCAGCGGGTCCGCCGTGTTCTCGCCGATGGCGAAGGCCGTGGTCGGGCAGGCCGGACCGCAGATCAGGTCGCACTTGCCCAGGGCGTTCAGGAAATCCTGGCGGATGAGGCGGCGCACCTGGGCGGCCTTTTTGTAGTAGGCGTCGTAGTAGCCGGCCGACAGCACGTAGGTGCCGAGCATGATGCGACGCATGACCTCCTCGCCGAACCCCTCGCAGCGCGAACGGGTGTACATGGTGGCCAGGTCGACGGATTTTGTGCTGCGCCTGCCGTAGCGCACGCCGTCGAAGCGGGCCAGGTTGGAGCTGGCTTCGGCCATGGCCAGGATGTAGTAGGTGGCGATGGCGTATTCCGTGTGCGGCAGGGACACGGGCACGATCTCGGCGCCAAGCGATGCCGCCAGGTCCACGGCCCCGCGGCAGGCCGCGTCCACCTCGGCCGACAGGCCCTCGCCCCAGTACTGCTCGGGCAGGCCCAGGCGCAGGCCCTTGAGGGATGCGCCCTGGATGGCTTCGAGGTAGTCGGGGACCGGGGCGTCGATGCTGGTGGAATCCTTGGGGTCGTGGCCGGCGATGACCTGCAGGACCAGGGCCGCGTCGGCAACGGTGCGGGTCATGGGCCCGGCCTGGTCCAGGGACGAGCCGTAGGCCACGAGGCCGCGGCGGGAAACCCGGCCGTAGCCAGGCTTGAGGCCGACGATGCCGCAGAAGCTGGCCGGCTGGCGGATGGAGCCGCCCGTATCGGTGCCGATGGACGCGAAGCACTGTCCGGCCGCCACGCTGGCCGCCGAGCCGCCGCTGGAGCCGCCGGGAACCCGCGCCGTGTTCCACGGGTTTTTGGTGACCTTGTAGGCCGAGTTCTCCGTGGACGAGCCCATGGCGAACTCGTCCATGTTGGCCTTGCCGATGATGATGGCGCCGGCCTCCTTGAGCCTGGACACGCAGTGGGCGTCGTAGACCGGGACGAAATTCTCCAGGATGCGCGAGCCGCAGGTGGTGGGCAGGCCTTCCGTGGCCAGAACATCCTTGACGGTGACGGGAACGCCCCACAGGGGCCTGGACGCGTCGGGGCCCGATGCGTCCATGGCGCGGGCCTGGTCCAGAGCCGCTGCGCCCGCCACGTGCAGCAGGGCGTCGAGGGCCGGTTCCGTGGCGGCGATGCGCTCCAGACAGGCGGCCGTGGCCGCCTCGGCGGTGACCTCGCCCGAGCGCAGGAGGTCGCGGACACGGGTCAGGGAAAGATCGAAAAGCTGTGACATGAACAATCCTCTCGGGGCTGGTGGATGAAACCCGTGGTCACACGATGCGCGGGACGATGAAGTACTGGCCGTCGGTCTCGGGGGCGTTCTTCAGGATCTGGGCGCGGGAGAACTCCCTGGAGACTTCGTCGGCGCGCAGGGCGCCGGGCTGGTCCACGGGAGTGTACATGGGCTCGACGTCGGCCGTGTCGAGTTCGTTCAGCTTGTCCATGTAGCCGAGGATGTCATCCATCTGGGAACCCAGCGTGACCGCCTGCTCGGGACTGATCTCCAGCCTGGCCAGGGTGGCGATGGCCAGGGCCTTCTCGGGGCTTATCTTCATTGCTTGGCCTCTTTTTTTCTCTTTTCGTCAAGTTGAGCCCGGCGCTCCTCGCGGCGGATCTGCCGCATCTCGCGGGTCTGCTGGATCTTTGCCAGGTCGGCCTGGATCATGCCGGTCTGCGTCGGCTGGAACAGGAACATGTCCTGGCTGAGCTTGCCGCCGTCCCAGTGCATGGGCGCGATGGACCACGGCATGCGCGCCGCGGCCTCGGCCAGGGCCCGGTTGAAGGCCTCGGCGGAAGCCTGCGCACCGCCCACCAGGGCACAGAAACGCACGAAATCATACCCGATGGCCGCCCACAGGTCCGGCTCCTCGCCGCCGCCCTCCTGCATGCCGCGCTTGAGGTTCTGGGCGCTCTGCGAGTTCAGGTCCGGACTCCAGGCGCCGGGGAAGACCGTTAGGCCGAAATACTGCATCTCGAGCTTTGCGTCGGGCAGGCCCTGGCTCCAGAGCTGGGGTCCCAGAAAGAGGAGCCGCGTCTCTTCAAAGTAGTGGAAGAGCGGGGCCAGCTGCTGCACCCGGAAGAGGGAGTCGGGCATGAAGACGGCCTGGAAGGGCGGCTCGGGGTTCATGGCGTCCTTGTCGCCGCTGGCGCCCAGGACCGAGGCCACGGCCTTGGTCCAGCCGGGAGGGTTCTCGACCTCGTAGCCGCGGACCACGGGCACGCTCGCACCGAGCATCCTGGCCTGGTCCTGGAAGACCTGGGACATGGCCGTGCCGAAGCGGTCCTGCGGGTACAGGACGGCATAGGACGTGACCCCGAGCTGTTCGCACCAGCGGATGAGCGCCCGGACCTGATCCTCGGGGCTGCTGAAGAAGCGCCAGGCCTCCAGCCCCTCGTCCTCGACGCTGGGCATAAAGGTCATGAAGCGCAGGCTGCGGTGCAGCCCCGAGACCCGGATCTTCTCCCAGATCTCCTTGCGCAGGGGCCCGCCGACGATGGACGCACCTTCCAGCGCCTTCAGCTCGTCGAGAAAGGTCGGCGACTCGGTGTTGATGAGTTTGATGGCCGGGGCTGCCGTCTGGGCCCGGCTCTCCCGCCAGGCGGCATCCGCGCCCTTGGCGATCTTCCAGCCCACCTGGGAATACGGGCCGGACAGGGGCAGCAGCAGGACGAGGCTCTGGCTGACGGTGCCGAACTGCTGCTCCAGGGAGCGCAGATTGCCGGCGAAAAAGTCCCGGTTGGCCAGTCCCCCGGCGCGCACGATGGTCGACAGGCTCGGCCATACCGCGGCCCAGTTGCCCTTGTCCCGGGCCAGGAGCTTCATGCTCTGGGCCCAGACGACCATGGACCAGGGGTAGGCGTTGCGGTCCGCGCCCAGCGCCCCGTCCAGCACCTTCTGCAGCTCTTCGGACGACAGGGACTCGGCCCGCGTCAGGGCCGTGGTCTCCAGGGCGCCCCTGGCGTCGTTGTCAGGCGCCGACCTGTAGACCAGGCCCAGCGCGTCGAAGGCCAGGCCGTACTCCGGTATGTTCCAGAAGTGGTCCACCAGTTCCATGCCCGCAGCTTCGCGCGTGGTCCAGTCCATGTCCTTACGGCCGACCATGTCGATGAGGTACGAGGAATAGGCGTCCTGACCCTTGCGGGCCAGCAGGAGCTGCGCATTGGCCTGGTTCCATTCCCAGGAGGCGGTGGCGTTCCTGCTCTCGGACTTCCAGGCCTGGAGGTTGCGCTCGGCCAGGTCGAACTCGCCCAGCTGCACTGCGCTGCCCACGGTCTTGCTCCAGGCTTCCTGCCGCCCGGCATCGCCGGGTTTGGTCGTCTGCAGGTGCCTGGTGTATTTTTCCAGGGCCTTCTTCGGGTCTTCGGCCCGGTACCCGGGCAGTCCGGCCGAAGTCGAGGGGCCGGGGGTGGAGCGGATGACCGTCTTGGGTATGCACGAGGTCAGACCCAGGACGAGGACGAGCATGCACAGTGAAAGGGAGCCGAGTTTCATAGAGATGAGGTGGGCGGCGGCCAGCCCGGGATGGACGTTGCTATCGGGTAAAAAAAAGCCTGGCCCCCTCAAGGGCCAGGCGCGAAGTATAGGGACCGGCAATTTGCCGTGTCAAGCCGATGCTTGCCGCTACTTCACTTCGGTGTAGTCGGCATCGACGACGTCGTCGTCATCCTTCTTGGGTCCGGCCTGCCCGTGGGCCTCGGGGCCCGCGGCGTGGGCGCCCGCGTCGGTCTTCTGGGCGTAGAGCTTCTCGGCCAGCTTGTGGGAGGCCTGGGCCAGCTCGTCCATGGACTTCTGGATGGCCTCGGCGTCGTCGCTCTGCATGACCTTCTTCAGGGCCTCGGCCTTGGTCTCGATGTCGTTCTTCAGGGCCGCGTCGATGTTCTCGCCGAGGTCGCGGATGGACTTCTCGGTGGTGTAGATGAGCGTGTCGGCGCTGTTTCTGACCTCGATGAGCTTCTGCTTCTTCTTGTCCTCTTCGGCGTGGGACTCGGCCTCCTTGACCAGGCGCTCGATGTCCGCGTCGCTCAGGCCGCTACTGGCCGTGATGCGGATGGACTGCTCCTTGCCCGTGCCCAGGTCCTTGGCCGAGACGTTGACGATGCCGTTGGCGTCGATGTCGAAGGTGACCTCGATCTGCGGCACGCCGCGGGGCGCGGCCGGGAGGCCCGTCAGCTCGAAGCGGCCCAGGGTCATGTTGTCCGAGCACATGGGACGTTCGCCCTGCAGGACGTGGATGGACACGGACGGCTGGTTGTCGGCGGCCGTGGTGAAAGTGTTGCTCTTGCGCGTCGGGATGGTCGTGTTGCGGTCGATGAGCTTGGTGAACACGCCGCCCAGGGTCTCGATGCCCAGGGACAGGGGGGTCACGTCGAGGAGCAGCACGTCCTTCACGTCGCCGGCCAGGATGCCGCCCTGGATGGCCGCGCCCATGGCCACGACTTCGTCGGGGTTCACGCTGCGGTTGGGCTCCTTGCCGAAGAACTCGCCGACCTTCTTCTGCACCAGCGGCATGCGGGTCATGCCGCCGACGAGGATGACCTCGTTGATGTCGCCGGTCTTCAGGCCCGCGTCGGCCAGGGCCTTGCGGCAGGGCTCGATGGTGCGGTTCACCAGCGCTTCGCACAGGGATTCCAGCTTGGCGCGCGACAGCTTCATGGTCATGTGCTTGGGCCCGTTCTGGTCGGCCGTGATGAAGGGCAGGTTGATGTCCGTCTCCATGGAGGTGGACAGGTCCTTCTTGGCCTTCTCGGCGGCCTCCTTCAGGCGCTGCAGGGCCATCTTGTCCTTGGACAGGTCGATGCCGTTCTCGCGCTTGAACTCGTTCACCAGGTAGTTGATGATCTCGTGGTCGAAGTCCTCTCCGCCCAGGAACGTGTCGCCGTTGGTGGCGCGCACCTCGACGACGTTGTCGCCGACTTCGAGGATGGAGATGTCGAAGGTGCCGCCGCCGAGGTCGAACACGGCGATCTTCTCGTTGGCCTTCTTGTCCGAGCCGTAGGCCAGGGATGCGGCCGTGGGCTCGTTGATGATGCGCTTGACTTCGAGGCCCGCGATGCGTCCGGCGTCCTTGGTGGCCTGGCGCTGGGAGTCGTTGAAGTAGGCCGGCACGGTGATGACGGCCTCGGTCACGGTCTCGCCCAGGTAGGTCTCGGCGTCCTTCTTCAGGCGCTGCAGGATGAGGGCGGAAATCTCGGCCGGGCTGAACTTCTTGTCGCCGATCTGCACGTAGGCGTCATTGTTGGCCCCGGACACGATCTTGTAGGGGCTCTTGGCGATCCAGTCCTTGAGCTTGGGGTCGTCGAACTGGCGGCCCATGAGGCGCTTGACCGCGAAAACGGTCTTGTCGGAGTTGGTCACGGCCTGGCGCTTGGCGATCTCGCCCACGAGGCGGTCCTGGTCCGTGAACGCGACGATGGACGGCGTTGTCCGGCCGCCCTCGGGATTGGTGATGCACTTGGCGTCCTTGCCTTCCATGACGTAGACGCAGCTGTTGGTGGTTCCAAGGTCTATGCCGATAATCTTGCCCATTGTAGTCTCCTGTGGCTTGAATTCGAAAAGTTCATGTAAAAATCGGGCTCAAATTAAAGCCTAAAAACCGGTTGTAAAGGGCGGGTCGACATTTTTCTGCACAAAAAAAGGTCCCGCCCCGGTACGAAACCGGAACGGGACCGCCCTCGCCTGCAACCCGGGTGGAGGCCTACCCGGCTTTCCCGGACGGCGCGGGGAAGAGACGGCCCGCGACAGACGGCGCCATGCGGTAGAGATGGGGCGACCCGGCGACCCTGACCAGGAAGCCGTTTTCACCCGCGGGCGCGCCTTCCAGCACCGTGACGGCCGAATCCGTAGCCACCTCCAGCCGGTGTGTCGGAAAGTCCGGACCCGTCTGCGGCGGGTGGACGGCCTCGGTCACAGGCACCCGCTCCAGCACGGCCAGGACACCCTCCAGGGCCTCCTTGTCCAGGCCCTTGCCCCTGGACAGGCGGAAATCCCACTCCGCCTCCAGGGTCGCGTTGGCCGCGTCCCCTCCGGACGGGGCGCGACGGGCAAGGACAGCCTCGACGCCCGGAGCCTTCAGCCGGATTTCCTTCACCGTCTCCCGGGGCAGGGAGGCCAGGGTCCCGTCGATCCAGAACTGCGGGGACAGGCTCGGTCCCTGGGCGCCGAGCTGGCCGAGGATGGAGCCGGGCGCGGCGTAGACCTCGGGGCTGCCTGCAGTGCGGATGAAGACGTTGCGGAAATCGCCCTTGCCCACAAGCAGCCTGGCCTTCTCCCGCCCCCCTGCCACAAGGGTCAGGCTCATGGCCTGATCCTCCTGAAGGCCGTAATCGCCCAGCACCGCGGGATCGGCCGAGCGCAGTTCCCCGCGCAGGGCGGCCAGCGCGTCCAGCATGCGTCCGATGCTCCCCTCGCTGGCCGGCACGCCGCCCAGAGCGGGGATGACCCACAGTCCGTCCCGTTTCTCCAGCCGCACGGCGGCGTTGCCGGGCCTGGCCAGTTCGACCGCGTCGACGGAGACGGTCAGGTCGGGGGCGACGAAGCTGCGCAGGGAATCCGCCGTGAGCGTGTTCTCGCCCCGGCGCGAGGCCTTGCGGTACCAGAGGCCGCCCGCCAGGACGGCCAGGACGAGGGCCAGGATGAGGATGTTTCTGGCGTTCATCGCGCACCCCCGAGGCTTTGCTCGAACAGGGCCCGCCGGCGGCGGCGCCCCCAGGCGCGGGACGCGGCCAGGCAGGCGATGAGCAGTCCGGGCAGGCAGTAGGTCGCGAATTTCCAGAAGGACGCATCCTCGGGCGCGACGTCGAGAATGTAGCGCGGGACGAGCTTCTTGCCCCGGATCTGGATCAGGTCCGTACCGTGGGCCATGGCGTCCACGGCGTTCAGGATCAGCTCGATGTTGCTCTGCAGCAGGTCGTCGCCGAACATGGTCGCCCCGCCGATGAGCAGCAGCTCGCCGGGGGCCTGGATCGCGTCGATGCGCCTCTCCCCTGCGGCACCCTCATTTCCGGCCCAGGCAGGGGCCGGCTCGGGGGGCGGAGGGAACTGCCCCGTCAGCCGGATCACGGCCGGATGGGACCCGAGGCCCTCGGCCGGGGGCTCAATGTCGCGCTGGGACAGGCCGCCCTGCACGTCGACCAGCCAGGAGCCCGGACTGGAGGACGCCAGCACCGTGGCGTTCAGGCCCTTTGCGGCCAGGGCCTGCGGGTCAGGGGCCAGGGCCGCGCCCCACAGGTAGAACAGGTTCTCAAGACGCGCGGTCAGCGGGTCGTCGGGATTCATGTTGTCCCTGGTCAGGACGATGTGGATGGGGAGCGTGAGGCTCATGCCGCCGCCGAAGACCTGGTCGAGACGGCTGCGGGACACCTGGATGGCGGTGTTCTGCGGGTCCATGAGCACCCTGTCCTCGACGGTCACGCCCAAGTCGCGCAGCCACTCCTCCAGACCGCTTCGCACCGGCATGCGCTGCACGGCGATATTGCCCGCGGCCATGTCGTAGTTCCACTGGCTGGTCTGCATGGCCAGGATGGTCTTCTTTCCCGAAGCCAGGGCCGCTCGCAGCTCCCACGCCTGACGCTCGTCCAGGTTCGTGGGGGCCAAGGCCAGGACCACGTCGGCGTCGGCAGGCATGGGACTGTCCGGCGTGAGTTCCACGGGCCGAACCTGGAACTTTTCGTGTTCCAGGACCTGCCGCAGGAGCCCGAAGCCCTCGCCGCCGATCAGCGCCACCACGGGCTGCCGGTCCAGGGTCTGGCGGTAGACCGTGGACACGAGCATGTACTCCAGTTCGCCGAGGGAGTCCGGCACGATGCGCGGGATGATCTCCTCGGCCCTGTCCTTGTAGGCCACGCCGATGGACGAATAGATCAGGTTGCTGACGGACCCGGTCTGACGCATGGCCGAGACCGAGAACGGCTCCACGCCCTTCTCGAGCATCCGCTTCTCCAGCGGGTCGGCCTTGTCCCGCGACGCGCCGAAGGGGTCCGAGTCGACGACATTGGCCGCGCGCATGTGCACGCGCTTGAAGGACACCATGCCGCCGCTGGCCAGCCGCAGCTCTTCCAGGCGGTCCATGACGTCGCGTTCCAGGGTTTTGATTTCCGTGGGCATGTCCTCGGCCGGGGTGACGTAATACGTGACCTGCACCGGCACCTTGAGGCCGGAGAGAATCCGCCTGGACGCCTCGCTCACGGTGTGGACCTTGCCTTCGGTCCAGTCGAAGCGGCCCAGGCTGGCGTCGCCCGCCAGGGCGTTGAAGACCAGGCCGATGCCCAGGCACAGGCCCGCGCAGGCGGAGAACAGGGCCGTGAAGCCCCTGCGGCCGCGCCCTTCGACGAACATGCCGTTCAGGAAGAGGAAGAGGCCGGTCCAGACCAGGAAGTAAGCCAGGTCCGCCACCTCGACCACGCCGCGGGTGAATACCGTGTAATGCCCGGTCACGCCCAGCAGTTCGCGCAGGGCCGAACCCAGGCCGCCGATCCAGGCGTCCAGGGCCGTGGCCGCGAAATCCGTGCCCAGCAGGAAGAGCGCGAAGCAGGCCAGAAGGCTCAGCACGAAGGCCACGATCTGATCCCTGGCGAAGCCCGAGACGAGCTGGCCCAGGGCCAGGAAGAAGCCGCCCAGCAGGATCGCCCCCAGATAGGACGCGGCCATCTGCCCGAGGTCCGGTCGCCCGAGCGTCGCGACCATGACCGGCAGCAGCAGGGTCGAGGCCAGGGCCAGGAGCAGGAAGCAGAAGGCCGCGGCGAACTTGCCCAGGACCAGGGCCATGGGGTGCATGGGGAAGGTCAGGAGCATCTCCACGGTGTTGCCCGCCCGTTCCTCGGCCCACAGGCGCATGGTCACGGCGGGCACGAAGACGCAGAGGATGACGGGCAGCACGTTGAAGAAGCTGCGCAGCTCGGCCACCGGGAAGAGGAAGAACTCGGTGACGTAAAGCGTGCTCGCCATGAGGGTGAAGACGATGAGGAAGATGGCGCCGATGGGTGAATTGAAGTAGGCGCCGAACTCGCGGCGCAGGATGGTCAGAAAGTTTCGCATGTCGTCCTCCTCAGGCCGCCTGTTCGGACTGCGTCAGGGCCAGGAAGGCGTCCTCCAGGGACGCTCCCGACATGGTCAGCTCGCGCAGGGCCCAGGACCTGGACGCGCACAGCGCCGCGACCGCCTCCAATCCGGTTGATCCTGCCGGGGCGCAAAAACGGACGCGGCTCCAGCCCCCCTCCTCGCGCACGAGTTCCGGCCGGCCGAACCCTGCGGCTTCCAGGGCCGGCCCGACCTCGGCGAAGGGCGCCGCGACCTCGGCCTCGCCGAAGGCCCTGACCCCGGCCAGCAAGGCCAGGTCCGCCAGGGTGCCCCGGGCGCGCACTTCGCCCTGGCTGATGATGACGACGCGGTCGGCGATGGCCTCGACCTCCTGCAGGATATGGGTGGAGAAGATGACCGTCCTGGCGGCCGCCAGTTCGCGGATGAGGTCGCGGATTTCGAGGATCTGGTGCGGGTCGAGGCCCGTGGTCGGCTCGTCGAGGATGATGACCTCGGGGTCGTGGACCAGGGCCTGGGCCAGGGCGGTGCGCTGGCGGTAGCCCTTGGACAGTTCGCCGATGGGCCGGTGGAACATGGGCGTGAGGCCCGTGCGGACCAGAACCCACTCCAGCCTCTCGCGCAGGCGCGCCCCCGAGAGGCCGCGGGCCCGGGCCACGAAGTCCAGGTACTCGCCGGTCTCCATCTGCAGGTAGAGGGGCGGGTTCTCGGGCAGATACCCGATCCTGCGGCGGACCTGCAGGGGCTCGCGCACCGTGTCGAATCCGCAGACCGTGGCCGAACCGCGCGTGGGCCGCAGGCAGGTGGTCAGTATCCTCATGACGGTGGACTTGCCGGCCCCGTTGGGGCCCAGCAGACCCAGGACCTCGCCCTGCCGGACGTCGAAGGTGGCATCCGCCAGAGCCGTGACCGGGCCGAACTGCATGCCCAGGTGTTTTGCGTCGATCATGGCAGCTCCTTGGAATGGTTGAGGTTGTACGGCCGCCGGAAGGAGGCGGCCTCGGACACGCCTGCGCTAGAACAGAATTTCGCCTGAAATCAAGTGCGAATTTCTGCACAGGAGAACGGCGTCTTGTGCGGGAAATGTCGCGTTTCATGCGCAGAAAGATGGAATCCACCGGCGCGGGTTGCAAAGCCCGGACCGGGTCGAAAAAAAATCCCCCTGCCGGGACAATCCGGCAGGGGGAACATGCGCTGGCGAAGAAGCCGCCTAGAACCCTTTCTGCCCCATGAGATGGGCCAGGTCGGCCACGCGGCAGGAATAGCCCCATTCGTTGTCGTACCAGATGAGCACCTTGGCCAGGTTTCCGCACTGCACGGTGGTGAAGTCGGCCTCGACCACGCCCGAATGCGGGTCGGCGATGAAGTCCGAGGACACCAGCGCCTCCTCGCTGTAGCCGAGGATGCCCTTCAGCTCCCCTTCGGCGGCCGCCTTGAAGGCGGCTTTCAGCTCCTCGCCCGTGGTGTCTCGCTCCAGCACGGCCACGAAGTCCACCAGGGACACGGCCGGCACGGGCACGCGCACGGAGTAGCCGTCGAAGCGGCCGGCCATCTCCGGCAGGACCTTGGCCACGGCCTTGGCCGCGCCCGTGGAGGTCGGGATCATGTTGCAGGCCGCGGCCCGGGCCCGGCGCAGGTCCTTGTGCGGCAGGTCGAGGATGCGCTGGTCGTTGGTGTAGGCGTGGACCGTGGTCAGCACGCCCTTGGCCACGCCGAACGTCGCGTGCATGACCTTGACCGCCGGGGCCAGGCAGTTGGTGGTGCAGGAGGCGTTGGAGACGATGTGGTGCTTGGCCGGGTCGTACTGCCCCTCGTTGACGCCGATGACCACGGTCAGGTCCTCGTCCTTGGACGGCGCGGTGATGATGACCTTCTTGGCCCCGGCCTCCAGGTGCTGGGCCGCCGTGGGCCCGGTGCGGAAGATGCCCGTGGACTCGATGACGATATCCACCCCGCAGGCCTTCCAGGGGATGAGCTTGGGGTCGCGCTGGGCGAAGCTTTTGATCTCCCACTCCCCGCCGACGCGGATGGTCGCGTCGTCGGCCTCGACCTCGGGGGCGAAGCGCCCGTAGGACGTGTCGTGCCGCAGCAGGTGGGCGTTGGTCCGGGTGTCGAAGAGGTCATTGATGGCCACGACTTCCAGGGTGTCGCGGTGGCGCTGCCAGATGGTTTTCAGGACCTGGCGGCCGATGCGCCCGAATCCGTTGATGCCGATGCGTGTCTTTCCCATATGCTCCCCCTAGTCCTCGAAAACCTGGTAGTCGTAGGCGTTGATCAGTTCCATCTGGCGCTTCAGGGTCTGGTGCATGCGCGCGTTCTCGATGGCGATGGCCGAGATGTTCGCGATGGCCTGCAGAAAGCCGGTCTCCTCGGGCCCGAACTCCCTGCGCTCCCCGGTGTAGACGCGCAGCACGCCGATGGGCCGGCTGCCCTCCACGAACATGGGCGCCACCAGGACCGAGGCCAGACCCTCGGCCGCGGCCTCCTTGCCGTACTGAAAACGCGGGTCCGTGCCGGCATCGGCGATCTGCACCACCTTGCCGGTGAAGGCCTCGCGGTCCAGGCCGCTCTTGGCCACCTCGACCACGCCCTTTCTGGTGTAGCGCTCGCTCAGGCCGAACTGGGCCGCCGGCTTGAGGACCTTGCCGCCGCGGTCCAGCAGGCGGATGAAGCATCCCTTCACGCCCATGGCGCGGGTGACCTGCTCCGCGATGCGGTTCAGGACCTCGCCCGGGTCGAGGCTGGAGTTCACGGTGCGGCTCACTTCATAAAAAATCTCGTAAAGACGTTTTGTACTCATGATTTCCTCCGCTGTATTCAAAGGCTTCCCCGGAGGGATACACCAGGACGCCCCGGGAGACCAACACAATTTCCCCATGACACAAACATGCAATTTGAGCGACCAAACAATGCACTCAAAAAAGCCGCTCCTTGTATTTTCCGGTCGCAGAGTATAGGACGCCGCAAAAAATCACATCGAGGAGCATTTATGGAACGCACTTTCTCCATCATCAAGCCCGACGCCGTCGCCCGCAACCTGCAGGGCGAAATCATCGCCATGATCCAGAACGCCGGCCTGCGCATCGTCGGCATGAAGATGATCCACTTGAGCAAGGCCCAGGCAGAAGGCTTCTACGCCGTGCACAGGGAGCGCCCCTTCTTCGGAAGCCTGACCGACTACATGTGCTCCGGCCCCTGCGTGGTCATGTGCCTTGAAGGCGAGAACGCCGTGCAGAAGTACCGCGACCTGATGGGCGCCACCAACAAGGACAACGCCGCCGAAGGCACCATCCGCCGCAAGTACGCGCTGGACATCGAAAAGAACTCCTGCCACGGTTCCGATGGTCAGGACACCGCGGCCGTCGAGATCGCGTACTTCTTCAACGCTCTGGAACTGGTGGGATAATGAAACGCTTCGGGTTCATCGGACTTGGGAACATGGGCGGCGCCATCGCCCGCGGGCTGGCCGCGGGAGGCTCCTTCGAGCTGCACGGCTTCGACCCCAGCGACGTCATGTGCGGCAGGAACGCCGACATCATGACCATCCACACGACCGCGCAGGACGTGGCCGGGAATTCGGACTTCGTCCTCCTGGCCGTCAAGCCGCAGGTCATGCGGCCCGTCCTGCAGGGGCTGGCCGAGTCCCTTGGACCCGAAACGTGCCTCGTATCCATCGCCGCCGGCGTGACCGTGGCCCAGCTGGCCGCCTGGTCGGGCGGAATCTGCCCCGTCGTGCGGGTCATGCCCAACACGCCGGCCATGGTCGGCAAGGGCGTCTACGCCCTGTGCTTCGACCATGAAAAGATAGACGAAGCCTGCCGCCGGACCGTCCTCGAAACCTTCTCGTCCATCGGCCAGGCCCACGTCCTGCCCGAAAAGCTCTTCGACGCCTACACCGGCCTCATCGGCTCCGGCCCCGCCTACGTCTACGCCTTCATGGAAGGTCTCATCGACGCCGGCGTGACCCTGGGCCTGACCAGGGCACAGGCCACGGACATGGTCACGGGCCTGGTCGGCGGCTGCGCCCTCATGGCCGAGGCCGACGGGGCGCACCCGACGCTCCTGAAGGAAATGGTCACCTCCCCCGGCGGCACGACCATCGCGGGGCTCAACGCCCTGGACGAGCACCGATTCAAATTCGCCCTGTCCCAGGCGGTCCAGGCGGCCGCCCGGCGAAGCAGGGAACTCGCGGAGTAGGGCGGCCTGGGGCCGCCTTTTTTCATGGCCGAGACACTGCGCAGCGCACGCATCCTCGCCCGGCCCGTGACCGACGCCGACGCCCTGGCCGTGGCCGGCGTCTACGAGGGCAACCGGGACCTGCTCGTCCTCCTGGACCGGGAGCACGATCCCCTCGCCCTGTCCCGGCGCTTCACGCAGGGACTCAACCTGCCGCAAAGCGCCCCGACCGCCCGGCTGCGCAACTTCCTGCTGTGCGACGTCCGCAGCGGGCAGCCTCTGGGCCTTTTGAGCCTGTGCATGGGCTACCCTGCCGGGGACGTCGCCTACATCGGCGAGCTGTTCCTTCACCCCCGCTTCCAGGGGGCGGGGCTCGGACGGGAAATCTGCCTGCGCCTGGAGCAGGTCCTGCGGCCGGGGCCGGCGAAAACTCTGCGGGTCGGCGTCGGGCTCAGAAACTGGAACGCCCTGCGGTTCTGGATAAAGCTGGGGTTCACCCACGTCACCGGCATGAGCGGAGACCGGCATTTCAGCCCGCACGGGCATGCTTTCCTCGAACTCGAAAAGAATCTCTGACCCTGTCGAATTCTGCTGCCGGGAAATTCTTGACAGACGAAGAGGCCGAGGCTAAAGGCTGTCTCCTCGGGCGATTAACTCAGTGGTGAGAGTGCCATCTTCACACGGTGGAAGTCACAGGTTCAAATCCCGTATCGCCCACCACAGACCGCAAAACCCTTCCAGGCAGCCGCCCGGAAGGGTTTTTCGCTTATGGAGCCATCATGCGCAGCACGGACGATTACGAACTTCTCGACAGCGGCAACGGGCAGAAACTGGAACGCTTCGGCCCCGTCATCCTGGCCCGCCCCTGCGCCCAGGCCGTGTGGCAGCCGAAGCGCCCGGAGCTCTGGGATTCGGCCAACGCCACCTTCGACCGCAAGGACGGACTCAACTGGCACGGCCGCGAACGGCTGCCCGAAGAGTGGGTCGTCACGGCCCGCGGCGTGCGCATGCGCCTCTCGACCACGGACTTCGGGCATCTGGGCATCTTTCCCGAAACCCTGGATCTGTGGGAATGGATCGCCGGCAGGATCGGCGAAGCCGGGGCGCAGGGCGCCCAGTCCCTCCGTTTCCTGAACCTCTTCGCCTATTCCGGCGGCGCGACCCTGGCCGCGGCCAGGGCCGGAGGCCAGTGCTGCCACCTCGACGCGTCCAAAGGCATGGTCGAATGGGCCAGGAGCAACGCGGCCCTGAACGGGCTGCAGGACGCGGGCATCCGCTTCATCGTCGACGACGTCGGGGCCTTCCTGAAGCGGGAGGTGCGCCGCGGCCGCAAGTACGACTGCGTGCTCCTGGACCCGCCGTCCTTCGGGCGCGGCAAGCGCGGCGAGCTCTACAAGGTGGAGAAGAACGTGCAGGAGACGCTGGAACTGGTCCGCCAGGTCCTGAGCGACACCCCGCTCTTCGTCCTGCTGACCTCGCACACCCCGGGCTTCACGCCCATCGTACTGCGAAACCTGCTGGAGCAGACCTTCGGGGCGGGGGACCTGTCCTGCGGCGAGATGCTCCTGCGCGGAGGGGAAGGCGTCATGGATCTGCCCAGCGGCACCTGGGGACGGTGGGAGGCGAGGCGCTGAAACGCCCGGACGCTTAGAGGCTCCACCAGGCAAGGTCGCTGCCCAAAAACGTCAGAGCCGCGACGGCCAGCAGCGCAGCCGTGACGATGATCCTGCGCATGCGGCGGATGCCCGTAGCGGACCAGATCACCCCCCGAGGCCCCAACGGGGGCTTGTCCTTGATCTCGCCGAAATATCGCGTCGGGCCGCCCATGCTGACGCCGGCCGCGTGGGCCGCGGCGCTCATGGGCCAGCCGGCGTTGGGACTGTCCATGGTCCGGGCATCGGCGGCGATGTCCTGCCAGGCCGCCCTTTTCCCCAGCATCCAGCCCGCCATCCATATCAAGAGCGCCGCCAGCCTGGCCGGAACCCAGGCCAGCGCGTCGTCGGCGCGCGCTCCGGCCTTGCCCAATTCCTCGAAGCGCTCCGTGCGGTAGCCCCACATGGAGTCCGCGGTGCTGACGGCCTTGTAGCCCCACAGCGCGGCCGGTCCCAGCAGGGACAGCCAGAAGAAGGGCGCCACGAAACCGTCGTTGAAGTTCTCGGCCAATGTCTCGCCCAGGGCCCGCAGGACCTCCTCCTCGGTCATGTCCGCCGTATCGCGGCTGACCAGGCCCGCAAGGTGCACCCGGGCCGCGGCCAGGCGCCCGCTTTCGAGCAGGTTCAGCACGGCCTGGACCTCGCGCAGCAGGCAGCCCAAGGCCAGGCCCGCATAGCCCAGGTACAGGGCCAGCATCTCTCCCAGCAGGGGGAGCCCCGTCAGGAGGCGCACCAGCAGCATGCTCGCCCCGGCCAGCCCCGCCACGGCCACGCCTCCGGCCAGCCGTGGGCCGAGCCATGACCGCCGTGCCCACCCTTCGAGCCGGTCCAGGGCCCGACCGATCAGCCGCACCGGGTGGGGCCAGTCCGCGGGGTCGCCGAAGAGCAGGTCCAGGGCCGCGCAGCCCAGCAGGAAGACGAGAATGGAGAGGTTCAGAGGCAGGTCGTAGAGGGCTTCGAGCATGGCGGTTCCTCGTTATTGCGGTGAGTCCTCGCGCCGGTCCAGTTCGCCGGTCTGGCGGTAGGCTTCGTAGAGCAGCACGGCCGCGGCGTTGGCCAGGTTGACGCTGCGGACCTGGCCCCAGATGGGCATGCGCACCAGATGCTGAGAGTCCTGCAGGACTTCCGGCGGCAGCCCCCTGGTCTCGGGCCCCAGGACGATGATGTCGTCGGGCTCGAAGGCGAAACGGTGATAGGCCGTGCCCTGGCGGGCGCTGGTGAAGACCAGGCGGCCGGCGTCGCGGCCTTGCAGGAACGCGGCCCACGAGGGCCAGACCCGCTTGTCGACGTGGGGCCAGTAGTCCAGGCCGGCGCGCTTCAGGTACCTGTCCTCCAGGCTGAACCCGAGGGGCTCGATCAGGTTCAGGCGGGTCGTGGTGGCGGCGCAGAGCCGGGCGATGGTGCCGGTGTTCGGCGGGATCTCGGGTTCGTAAAGCGCAATTTGCATCTTGGATTCTCTTTGCATATTTTCTATGGCTGGCCGGGGCGCCGGGCAGCGCCCCCAACCACTTGGCCGTCAATGACGCTCCCGTCAAGAACCACGGAGAACACATGCACCTGCTCGTCACCGGAGGCTGCGGCTTCATCGGCTCCAATTTCATCCAGCACATGCTCGCCGCCCGCGACGACCTGACCATCGTCAACCTCGACAAGCTGACCTACGCGGGCAACCGCCGCAACCTGGCCGAGGTCGAGGAGAGGCATCTGGGCGGCCGCTACCATTTCGTGCACGGCGACATCTGCGACCAGGAACTCGTGCCCGACCTGCTGGCCCGCTTCCCCTTCGACGCGGTCCTCAACTTCGCGGCCGAGTCCCACGTGGACCGTTCCATCAGCGACCCCTTCCCCTTCATCACGACCAACGTCGTCGGCACCCAGAACCTGCTGGAGGCCGCCCGCCGGGCAGGGGTCCCGCGCTTCGTGCACATTTCCACCGACGAGGTCTACGGCACCCTCGGGCCCACCGGGCAGTTCACCGAGGACACGCCGCTCGCACCCAACTCGCCCTACTCGGCCTCCAAGGCCTCCTCGGACCTCCTGGCCCGGGCCTATTTCCACACCTACGGCATGCCCGTCATCGTCACGCGCTGCTCCAACAACTACGGGCCATTCCAGTTCCCGGAAAAGCTCATCCCGCTGGTCTACCTCAAGGCCTCCAGGGGCGAGCCCATCCCGGTCTACGGCGACGGCCTGAACGTGCGCGACTGGATCTACGTCCTGGACCACTGCCGGGGCGTGGAGGCGGCCCTCTTCAGGGGCACGCCCGGCGCGGTCTACAACTTCGGCGGAGACGCCGAGCGCACGAACCTCGACGTGGTACGCACCATCCTGCGCCTGACGGGCAAAAGCGAGGACCTCATCACCTTCGTCACGGACCGGCCCGGCCACGACCGCCGCTACGCAATGGCCTTCGCCCGCTCCACCGCGGACCTGGGATGGCGGCCGGAGGTGACCTTCGAGGACGGCATGGCCCGCACCCTGGCCTGGTACGAGGCCAACGGGGCCTGGCTTGACGAAGTGCAGAGCGGCGCCTATCGCCAGTTCATGGACGCGTGGTACAAGACGAGGCAGGCGTGAGGAGCGCCGTCGTCCTGGGAGGAAAGACCGGGCTCCTGGGGCAGGCCCTGTGCATGGCCATGACCCGCAGGGGCTGGACCGTGCACGCGCCCGGCCGCGCGGACCTCGACCTTTTCGACCGCCCTGCCGTGGAGGACTATCTGACCCGGACCGGCGCGGACATCCTCTTCAACACCGTGGCCTACACCAAGGTCGACCAGGCCGAGGACGAACCGTCCGAAGCCGCGCGCCTCAACCGCCAGCTCCCCCTGGTCCTGGGGCAGGCCGCGCGCAACGCGGGCGTGCGGCTGGTCCACTACAGCACCGACTTCGTCTTCAACGGGCGAAAGACCACCCCCTACACCACCGAGGACCAGCCCGACCCCCGCTCGGTCTACGGCAGCACGAAGCTGCAGGGCGAACGCGAGCTGCTGGCGCTTGGCCTGCCGGGCCTGCTCATCATCCGCACGTCCTGGCTCTTCGGCCCCTGCAAGATCAACTTCGTGACCCGCATCCTCGAACTGGCCGCCGCGCGGCCCGAGCTGTCCGTGGTCCACGACCAGGTCGGCAGCCCCAGCTACACCCCGGACCTGGCCGCAAACTCCCTGGCCCTGGTGGAGTCGGGGGCGGCGGGTCTCTTCCACCTGGCCAACTCCGGCCAGGCCAGCTGGTGCGAACTGGCCGCCGAAGCCGTGCGCGGCGCGGACCTGCCCTGCCGGGTCAAGCCCATCACCTCGGCGCAGTACCCGCAGAAGGCCGTCCGGCCAGCCTATTCGGTCCTGGACCTCTCGAAGTTCACGGCCGCCACGGGCATCACCCCGCGGCCATGGCTGCAGGCCCTGCGCGAATTCCTCTTTTCCCGGGAAGACTGCCTGTCATGATCCTCGGCAAGCGCGAAACCCAGGTCCTGGCCGCGGTCATCGAGACCTACGTCGAGACGGCCCTGCCCGTGGCCTCCCAGACCCTGGCCGCCGGGCTGGGCCTGAGCCCCGCGTCCCTGCGGGCGACCATGGCCGCCCTGACCGAAAAAGGGCTCCTGCAGCAGCCGCACACCTCGGCCGGCCGCGTTCCCACGGTCAGGGGCTTCCGCTACTATCTGGACCAGGTCTTTCGGCTCGCCCCCCTGTCGCGCCGCGAGCAGTCCAGGCTGCACGAGCACATCCTTCCCGGCGAGGGCGAGCTGCCCCAGGTGCTGCGCCGCGCGGCCCGGGCCCTGTCGTCCCTGACCCGCCAGGTCTGCGTGGTCATGGCGCCGCGCCAGGATCTGGCCCGCTGGCGGCAGATCGACTTCGTCCTCCTGCGGCCGGGCATGATCCTGGCCGTGCTGGTCATGCAGGGCGGGCTGGTCAGCAACCGCATGATCCAGATGGACGAATCCCTGAACGCCGACGACCTCATCCGCTACGGCAACTACCTCAACAGCCTCTTCGAGGGCCGCACCACCACGGAGGTGCGCGGCGAGATCGAGCGCCAGCTCCAAAGCGCCCGCAAGACCCTCGACGCTTACTGCCGCGCCTGGGAGCTGGCCGCCCAGGCCCTGGCCGAGGAGGAGCCGCCCGAAGTCTTCGTCGGCGGCGCGAGCCACCTCGCGGACCAGCCTGAATTCACGGAACTGGAGACCATCCAGGAGCTGCTGCGGCTCATCGAGGAGCGTTCGCGGCTGCTGGAGCTCCTCGACAAGACCACGGCCGGCGCGTCCGTGTCCGTCAACCTGGCCGAGGACATGCCGGGCATCGCCGGCTGCTCCCTGGTGGCCTCGCCCTACAGCGCCTTTTCCAGCGCCCACGGCACCCTGGCGGTGCTGGGGCCCGTGCGCATGAACTACGCCCGCATCGTGCCCATGGTTGACTTTGCCGCTCAAATACTTAGTCAGTGCCTCAAATCCCGCTCCTAGGGAGCTTCGTGAAACGACTACTCAAATATTTCAAGGATCAGGAGTTTTTCATGTCCAAAAAGGAAAGCGAAGGCCTCGGCCCCGAAGAAGTTCAGGCCGAAACCCCCGTCGAAGAAATCCAGGAACCGACCCTGGAAGAGAAATACGCCCAGGCCCTGGCGGATATCGAAGAGTTGAAGAAGGAAAACCTGCGCGTCCTGGCCGACGGCGAGAATTTCAAGAAGCGCCTGACGCGCGAGAAGGATGAATTTTTCAAGTTCGCCACGTCCGCCATCCTGGAGGAGATCATCCCGGTCATGGACAACCTGGACCTGGCCATGGCCCACGGCCGGCAGGCCGAAGCATGCAAAGACCTGGTCACGGGCGTGGAGATGACCATGAACATCTTCCTCGACACCATGAAGCGTCACGGCCTGGTGCAGATCGCCGCCGTGGACGTGCCCTTCGACCCCGCCGTGCACGAAGCCATGGGCCAGACGGAGCGCGACGACCTGGACGAGAACACGGTCTGCCAGATGCTGCAGAAAGGCTACATGCTCAAGGACAGGCTGCTGCGTCCGGCCAAGGTCATGGTCAGCCGCAAGGCGGGGGCGTAGCCATGGCCGAGCGAGTCGCCGTGCTCGGGGCCAGCCACAAGCCCGAACGCTATTCCAACCAGGCCGTGCGCATGCTGAAGGAGTACGGTCACGACGTTGTGCCGGTCACGCCTGGACGGACGGTCATCGAGGACCTGCCCGTGTTCCCGGATCTGGGCAGCATCGAAGGCCCCGTCGACACCCTGACCCTCTACGTCGGCCCCGAACGCAGCGCCCAGCTGCAGGACGCCATCCTGGCCCTGAAGCCGGGACGCGTCATCCTCAACCCGGGCACGGAATCCCCGGCCCTGGAACAGGCCCTGGACGCGGCCGGCATCCCCTGGCAGCACGCCTGCACCCTGGTCCTGCTCAGGACCGGCCAATTCTGACCCGCCCATGACCTGCGGGGGGCCCGTCCCCCCGCGCCGTTTTCAGAACCCGCCCGGACCCGACAGGGCCGTCGTCCAGGCCCAGAACGTCAGCACGGCGCCGGCCGCGCCGGCCATGGCGTTCAGCCAGGCCTTCCAGCCGTGGGCCCCCCGCCAGTCCCCGAACAGCAGCCCGAATGGCAGCCCGCACAGGAGGCCGAAGAGGTGCGCCCCGAGGTCCACCCTCTCCTCCCCCGCGCCAAGCATGGCCAGAAAACCGAACCCAAAGCCAAGGGCCAGCAGCAGGACCTGGGCGCGCGACTGCCGCTGCGCCCTGCCCGCGCCTCCCGCCAGGACCCCGATGAGGCCGAAAACGCCCGTGGACGCGCCCACGCTCAGGTGATCCGGGGCCTGGGCCCAGGCGTTCACGGCGTTTCCGAGGCTCCCCGAAAGGAGGAAAAGGGCCCAGGTCAGCCCCGAACCGATGCGCCGTCCGAGCATTGAGGCCAGCACGGCCAGGGCCGCGGCGTTGGACAGCAGATGCCCGGCGTCGGCGTGCAGGAAAAGGGCCGTGACGCACCGCCACCACTCCCCGCCGAGGATCAGCCCGGCGTCGGCCCGTCCGGCCATGTGCCAGGTCATGCTGCGGCCCAGGCCCCGGCTGTCGAGCCAGACCGTCGCGACCACGAAGAGACCCACCACCAGAAGCGAGACCCAGGAATTGTCGGGCAGGGGCGCAGGCGGCACGCGCGGCCTGTTCTCTCCCTCGTAGGCCATGATCTCCTTCACGGCCAGATGGGCCACGGCAGGCGCAACGAGGAGCCGCCCCCCTTCGGCGCGGTTCAGGAAGCGGCGGCTGGAGAGGACCAGGGACCAGGCCCGAAGCAGCGCCTTGTCCGGGTTGTCCCTGCCGGTGCACAGGGCCAGGGTGGGCAGGATGTCGATCACGGCGCGCCCAGGGACACCTGCCCGCGCACGAAGGCCCAGGCCAGGCCCAGGTACTCGTGCACTGCCATGTGGCACGTCTGGATGTTGGAGGGGTAGGGCAGGAAATATTCGGGTTCGCCCTTGTACCGCCAGTAGGCCGGGGCCGGGATGGGCGAGAGGCCCGCGTACTCGAAGAGCTTGACCGCGCGCAGCATGTGCGAGGCCGTGGTCACCAGGACGAAGACGTCCTCCCCGACCAGGCCCTTCACACTCTGCGCCTCGTCATGGGTGTCCAGGGACTGGTCCGCGAGGACGATGCGCGTCGGGTCGAAGCCCAGGCCCGCGGCCGCCGCGGCCATGACCTGGGCGCTGGTCTGCTCGTCGCGGTATTTCCCGCCCGAAAGTACGAGAATGGACCCGGGAAAGCGATGCGCCACACGCAGCCCTTCCGTCAGGCGGTACAGGGCGTCCTCCCCGAGCATGGCCCCCGGCGGCAGGGAGCGGTCCGTCCAGTGCCCGGAGCCCAGGACCACGACCCATTTGACGGCCTTGCCGGCCACCTGCGGGCTGGCCAGGTCCAGGGCGGGGTAGGCCCTCTCCAGCGGGCGGATCAGGAAGCCGGAGACGGAATTGAGGCACAGGGCGTAGAGCAGGACGGAGCCGATGACGAAGGGGGCCAGGGCCTCCCGGGAGCGGCGCAGGAGGATGTAGGCCAGCCCCAGGGCGAACAGCAGCAGGCAGACCGTGAGCGGCATGAAGGCGAGTCCCAAAGCCTTCTTCAGCACGAAGCCCACGGGCACGCTCATCCGCCCTGACCCATGCGCCGCTGCAGCAGGACCATGTCGGCCAGCACCAGCCGGACCATGGCGGCCAGCACCGGGACCACGCGCGGGATGGCGCAGATGTCGTGGCGGCCGCCGACGCGGATGGTCCGCTCGGCGCCGAAGCGGTCCACTGTGCGCTGCTCCAGGGCGATGGACGGGATGGGCTTGATGGCCGCGCGGACCACGATGTCCTGCCCGCTGGAGATGCCGGCCAGGATGCCGCCGGCGTTGTTGGAGGCGAAGCCCGATGCGCCCATGGCGTCGTTGTTCCGGCTGCCGAGCATGCGCGCGGCCGCGAAGCCCGCGCCGATCTCCACGCCCTTGACCGCGCCGACGCTCATGAGAGCCGCTGCCAGCCGCGCGTCGAGCTTGTCGAAGACCGGCTCACCCAGCCCGGCCGGCACGCCCGTGGCCCGAATCTCGACGATGCCGCCCAGGGTGTCGCCCCGGCCGGCCACTTCGCGCACGCGCTCCTCCCAAGCCGCCACGACGCCGCCGTCGGCGGCGAAGAACGGACGCTCACCGGCCCCGGCCAGATCGACGCAGCCCGCGGCGATCCCGCCGAGCTCGACGGTCCCGGCCGCGACGGCCATGCCCAGCGTCTCCAGGAAGGCCCCGGCCACGGCCCCGCCGGCCACGCGGGACACGGTCTCGCGGCCCGAGGAGCGCCCCCCGCCGCGGTAGTCGCGCTGGCCGTACTTGGCCGTGTAGCTCATGTCGCCGTGGCCGGGCCGGAAGACGTCCTTGATCTCACCGTAGTCGCGGGAGCGCTGGTCCGTGTTCTCGACCATGAAACCGATGGACGTGCCCGTGGTCCGCCCTTCGAACACGCCCGACAGCAGCCGGATGCTGTCGGCCTCGGCACGCGCCGTCACGGCGATGCCGCCCTGCCCGGGCCGGCGCTTGTCGAGTTCTGACTGGATGATCGCCTCATCGATGGGCACGCCCGACGGGCAACCGTCGACGACGCCGCCCAGGGCCGGTCCGTGGGATTCTCCGAAGGTCGTCAACCGGAACACGGTGCCGAAAGTGTTTCCCGCCATATGGTCTCCAGGGGCCTGGCCCCGGCTAGTAGTCTTTGCCGCGCTTGCACCAGTCGGCGTAGATGGTCTCGAAGCCTTCGTCGTCCAGGCTGCTTTGCCCGTACATCCCCGCGGCCCGGCGCTGGCGCATGGCCTCGTAGAGGATGACCGCGGCGGCCACGGAGACGTTCAGGCTCTGCACCATGCCGAACATGGGGATGAAGATCTCGTCGGGCACGTGAGCCTTGACGTCGGGGTCCATGCCGCGGTGCTCGTTGCCGAGAATGATCGCCGTGGGCCTGGAGAAATCGATGTCCATGATGGGACGGGCCGACGGGCTGAAGCCCGTGCCCACGATCTGCATGCCCCCGGCCCGCAGCCCTTCGACCATGGCCCCGGCGTCGCGGTGCCGGGTCAGCTCGACCCATTTCTTGGCCGAGCCCGAGGAACTGTTGGCCAGAAAGGGGAACTTTTCCTTGGTGTAGTAGAGGTGCACGCCGAACACGCCGAAGGCGTCGCAGCTGCGCAGGATGGCGGACACGTTGTGCGGGTCGTGGATGTTGTTCAGGACCAGGGTCAGGTCGTGCTGGCGCTGTGCCAGCACGGACTTGAGGCGCGCCTTGCGGCCTTCGGTCAGGTATCTGTCGGGCATGTGTGCATGGTGGTTGAAGTTGAACCGGCAGGGCAGCTTTTACCCGGAACCGCCCCCGTTGGCAAAGCCGCGGTCAGCGCCTGAGATGGAGCAGGTATTCCTGGTTCCCCTTGGGGCCCTTGATGCCGGCCGGGACCACTCCCAGCGGCACGAGCCCCAGCTCGTCGCGGGCGAAGTCCTGGACCTGGGCCACGGCCGCGAGCTGCATTTCCTCGGACCGGACCACGCCCTTGACGGCGTGCTCGGGCCCCAGCTCGAACTGCGGCTTGACCAGGGCCAGAACCTGACCGTCGGCCTTGAGGAACTGCAGACACGGCGGCAGGATGAGCCGCAGGGAGATGAACGAGCAGTCGGCCACGACCAGGTCCACCAGCTCGGGCAGCAGGTCGGGCGCGGCGTGGCGCAGGTTGACCCGCTCCATGTTGATGACGCGCGGGTCCTGCGTCAGCTTCCAGTGCAGCTGCCCGTGCCCCACGTCCACGGCGTAGACCCGCGCGGCCCCGAACTGCAGCAGGCAGTCCGTGAACCCGCCCGTGGACGCTCCGGCGTCCAGGGCGGTCATGCCCGTCACGTCCAGACCGAAATGCTCGATGGCCGTCAGCAGCTTGTGGCCGCCGCGGGACACGAAGCGCTCGGACTCCTTCAGCTCCAGAACCGCCGTGCGCGGCACCTGCTGCCCCGGCTTGGCCACGAGGGTCCTGGACCCGCCCAGGACCAGCAGGACCTGTCCGGCCATGATCAGCCGCTTGGCCTTCTCGCGGCTCTCGGCCAGGCCCTGCTCGGCCAGGACCACGTCGGCCCGCTCCATGCCTTTGGCCACGGGCTACGCCTGTCCCTGGGACGAGCGCTCGTCGGCCCAGTGGATGAGCCCCAGGCTGTGTGCGTCGCGCAGCAGCTGATGGTTGGGCAGGATGCGCACGGTGAAGCCGAACCTGCCCGTGGCCATGGGCATGGCCTTGCCGCGGTAGACGTACCAGCCGTCAACGGTGCGCTCCTCGGGGCTCATGGGGAAGGTCGAGCGGCTGGCGAAGCCCCCCGTGTGATCCAGGGGCCCGGTGTAAATCTCGACCCTGATGTCCTCGATGGCCAGACCTTCGACCCGGACCTCGGCGCTGACGCCGAGGCTCTCGCCGACGAACATCTCCAGGGAGGTGCTGCACTGCACGTTGCGGATGTCGAGATTCCCCCAGTGGGTCAGCAGGTTCATGCGCCACTCGGCCAGGTCCATGGCCGGACGGTAGCCATCGACCGCGAGCTTGCCGTAGCTGATGCTCGACGGCAGGTAGGCCCGCTTGGTGTACTCCTCGACCATGCGGTGCCCGTTGAAGACCGGCCCCAGGAATTTGAGGGCCTGCTTCATCTTCTGCACCCAACGCCGCGGGAAGGAACCCTGGGCCCGGTCGTAGAAGAGCGGGATGAGATCCTTCTCCAGGATGTTGTAGAGCGTCTGGCTCTCCACGAAATCCTGGTATTCCACATCGTCGTATTCCTCAGCGTTGCCGATGGCCCAGCCCACGCTGTTGTCGGGCCGCCAGGCCTCGTCCCACCACCCGTCCAGGGTGCTCAGGTTCAGCACGCCGTTGGCCATGGCCTTCATGCCGCTGGTTCCGCAGGCTTCCAGGGGCCGACGCGGGTTGTTCAGCCACACGTCGCAGCCCTGGACCAGATAGCGCGCGACCTGCATGTCGTAGTCCTCGAGGAAGACCATGGACAGGCGGCACTCGCTGGACTGGCAGAGGCTGACGAGGTCCTGGATGATCTTCTTGCCCTCGTTGTCGCGCGGGTGCGCCTTGCCCGCGAAGACGAATTGCACGGGGCGGGCCGGGTCGGCGACGAGGCGCTTGAGGCGATCGGCGTCCTTGAGCAGCAGGTAGGCCCGCTTGTAGGAGGCGAAACGGCGGGCGAAGCCGATGGTCAGGGCCTCGGGGTTCAGCACGTTGTCCGCAACCTCGAGCTCCCAGCTCCGGCCGCCCCGTGACATGATCTGCTGCTGGAGCCGTCGCCGCACGAAGTCGACGAGCCGCTCGCGCAGGCGTTCGTGGGTCCGCCACAGCTCGATGTCGGGGATGGACCCGAACTTCTCGCCCACGCGCTCGCAGTCCGGGTCCTCGCGCCAGGACTGGCCGAGAAAGCGGTCGTAGAGCACCGACATCTCCGGGGCCACCCAGGTCGGGAAGTGGATGCCGTTGGTCACGGAGCCGATGGGCACGTCCTCCTCGGGGTACTGTGGCCAGACCTTGGACCACATGTGGCGCGAGACCTTGCCGTGCAGGCGGCTGACGCCGTTGTTGAAGCGCGACAGGCGCAAGGCCAGCACAGTCATGCAGAAATGCTCGGCGTCGTTGCGGGTGTCCTCGCGTCCCAGGGCCAGGAAGACCTTCCAGGACAGGCCGAGGTCCGACGCGTACTCCTGGAAGTACCTGGACATGAGCTCGGGCGGAAAGCGGTCGTTGCCCGCGGGCACCGGCGTGTGGGTCGTGAAGACCGAACTCTGGGCCACGACCTCCAGGGCCGCCTCGAAGGACAGATTGCGGTCGGCCATCAGGGCGCGGATGCGTTCCAGACCGGCGAAAGCCGAATGCCCCTCGTTCATGTGGATGACCCGCGGTGAAAGGCCCAGGGCCCCCAGGGCCTTGATGCCGCCGATGCCCAGCAGGTACTCCTGCATGAGCCGCATCTCCAGGTCCCCCCCGTACAGCTGGGAAGTCAGTTCCCTGCGCTCCGGGGAATTTTCGGGAAGATTGGTATCCATGAGATAGAGGGGCACCCGCCCCACTTCCACGCGCCAGATGCGGAAAAAGAGGGGCTTGCCCTGCATGTAGATGCGCACCTTGAGGGGGCATCCGTCGGTGTCGAGCACCGGGAAAAGGGGCATCTGCTCGAAATCGTTCGGCTGATACCGCTCCTGCTGCCAACCGTCGTGGGTCAGGTACTGCCGGAAAAAACCCCGCTGGTAGCACAGACCGATGCCCACCAGGGGAATGTTCAGATCGCTGGCCGACTTGAGATGATCCCCGGCCAGGACGCCGAGCCCCCCGGAATACACGGGCAGGCACTGGGCCAGACCGTACTCGGCGCTGAAGTAGGCCACGACGGGCCCTTCCTCCTGCGCTTCGAGGCCCGTCATGGGCCCGCGCCGGGACACGTACTTCTCGAAACCCGCCACAATGGTTGACAGACGATCCAGAAAGAATTCATCCTCCCCCAGTTCTTCCAGAGTGCTCTGGGGCAGGTGGTTCAGAAACCAGACCGGGTTGTGCTCGCTCTTCTCCCACAAGTCCCTGTCGATCTGGGCGAAGAGGTCCTCGATCTCGTGCTGCCAGGAGAAATAGAGATTGGCGGCCAGCCGCTTGAGGGGCTGGAGCTTCTCAGGAAGCTTGGGTACGACCGTATACACATGCAATGGCTGCATAATTCCCCCGTCTTGGAAAATGTGACGCGTTCCAGCATGCGTCTGGTTCGACAGCTAGCATGTCAAGGAGAAGAAATGAATCCCTGTGCCGGAAATGTCACGGTTGAAGTCAAAGTCCGTTTCCTGTCGGAAACCTGCCCGCCGGAGAAGTTCGCCTACGCCACGGAAGGCTCGGCGGGCATCGATCTGAGGGCCTGCATGGAGGAGACCGAGGTCAGCATCCCCCCTGGGGGGCGGCACCGATTCCCCACGGGCGTCGCGGTGGAATGCACGATGCCGGGAGTGGCCGGCTTTGTCTATTCCCGCAGCGGGCTGGGCACCAAGGACGGGCTCGTGGTCAGCCAGGGAGTGGGCGTCATCGACCCCGACTACCGCGGCGAAATACTGGTCAGCCTGCTGAACACCTCGGACCAGGCCCGCACCGTGACCCGCGGCCAGCGCATCGCCCAGCTCGTGTTCCAGCCCATCGTCCGGGCCCGCATCGTTGCCGAGCGGTCCCTCACGGAGACTTCCCGCGGAGCCGGAGGCTTCGGGCACACAGGTTCCCTCTGACACCATACCAGGAGTACGACATGAATTCCGAAGAAATACAGAAATGCGACGCGGCGGCCCTCTGCCGGACCTATGCACGCTACCCCCTGGCCGTCAACCGCGGACAGGGCACCAGGCTCTTCTCCCCCGAAGGCAAGGTCTACACCGACCTGCTGGCCGGCATTGCCGTCTGCAACCTGGGGCACTCCCACCCCGAACTGGTGGAGGTCATCTGCACGCAGGCCGCAAAGCTCATCCACGTCTCCAACCTCTTCTACCAGGAGGAGCAGGTCGAGCTGGCCAAGAAGCTTCTCGGGACGTGCCACCTCGACCGCGTCTTCTTCTGCAACTCCGGGGCCGAGGCCAACGAGGGCGCCATCAAGCTGGCCCGGCGCTACATGCGTGAGGGTCGGGGCCAGGAGCGCTACGAGATCATCACCGTGACGGGCTCCTTCCACGGCCGGACCCTGGCCACCCTCACGGCCACGGGCCAGGACAAGATCAAGACCGGTTTCGGCCCCCTGCCCGAAGGGTTCGTGACCGTTCCCTTCGGTGATCTGGCGGCCATGAAGGCCGCCATGAACGACCGCACGGCCGCCGTGCTCATCGAAATGATCCAGGGCGAAGGCGGGGTCAAACCGCTGCCCGATGACTATGCCCGGGGGCTGGCCGCCCTGTGCGCCGACCGTGGAGTGCTGCTCATGATCGACGAGATCCAGACCGGCGTGGGCCGCACCGGCAAGTTCTGGGCCCACCAGCACCTGGGGCTGCGGCCCGACGTGGTCACCGTGGCCAAGGGACTGGCCGGGGGACTGCCCATGGGCGCGGTCATGTGCACCGAGGAAGTCTCCAAGGGCTTCCCCCCCGGCAGCCACGGCACGACCTTCGGCGGCAACGCGCTCATCTCGGCCGTGGCGAAGAAGGTCATCGAGATCATCGAACGCGACGACCTCTGCGGCCGCGCGGCGCAGCTGGGCGAACACCTGCGCGGCAGGCTCGCGGCCGTCAGGGAGAAGTTCCCGGAGCGCATCGCCGACGTGCGCGTGCACGGAATGATGGTCGGCATCGAGCTGACGGCCCCCGGCGCGGACGTCTGGAGGGCTCTGCTGGAAAAGGGCTTCGTCCTCAACCTGACCCAGGATACGGTCCTGCGCCTGCTCCCCCCGCTGGTCATCACCGAGGAGGAGCTGGACGCCTTCGCAGCGGCCCTTGAATCCGTCCTGGCAACGGTCTGATTTCCAAAATTGTCACCGATTCGGCCAGGGAGCTCCGGCTCCCTGGCCGTTTCTTTACGCCTTGCCCGCAGAACCCGCCACAACACCCCGACATTTCAGGAATCTGCAATCCCGAAACTCGCCCGATCCACCGGCTGAAAAACATCCCGAGCGGCTTTCCACCGCGCTGATTTGACAAAAAAGCCATGGCCCAATAGGGTTTCTTGCTTCCATCGTTGCCCCTGGGCATCGCCAAACCGCATCAACCCCGATCACGACAGGACCCATGCATGCCCATGATCGAATTCCGCAATGTCAACAAATGGTTCGGTGACTTTCACGTCCTGAAGAACATCAACGAGACCGTGGAGAAGGGAGAGGTGCTGGTCATCTGCGGGCCCAGCGGCTCCGGCAAATCCACCCTCGTGCGCTGCGTGAACCGCCTCGAGGACGTGGACAACGGCGAGATCGTCATCAACGGCAAAGACATCACGGACAAATCCCAGGACCTGAACGCCCTGCGCGCCGAGATCGGCATCGTCTTCCAGCAGTTCAACCTCTACCCCCACCTGACGGTGCTCAAGAACATCACCCTGGCCCCCATGAAGGTCAAGAAGGTCTCCCAGGACGAAGCCGAGAAGACGGCCCTGCGCCTGCTCGACCGGGTGGGCATCGGCAACCAGGCCCACAAGTACCCCGTCGAACTGTCGGGCGGCCAGCAGCAGCGCGTGGCCATCGCCCGAGCTCTGGCCATGCAGCCCCAGATCATGCTCTTCGACGAACCCACCTCGGCCCTGGACCCGGAAATGATCAACGAGGTCCTGAACGTCATGAAGAGCCTGGCCCGCGACGGCATGACCATGCTGTGCGTGACCCACGAAATGGGCTTCGCCCGCGAGGTGGCCGACCGCGTCATCTTCATGGACCACGGCGAGATCCTGGAGCGCGGCACACCGGAACATTTCTTCACCAATCCGGAGCATGAGCGGACCAAGGCGTTCCTGAGAGAAATTCTCTAGACCCATAAACCCTGCAACGTGAGGAAAGTGTCATGACGAAAATGTGGAAAGTGGCATTGTTGATGGTTGTCGCCTCGTTCTTCCTGGGCCTGCCCGGCGCCTTCGCCGGCAAACTGGACGACATCAAGGCGCGCGGAACGCTGATCGCCGGCGTCAAGGACTCCCAGCCGCCCTTCGGCTACGTCGACGAGAACACGAAGCAGCTCGTCGGCTTCGAACCCGAGCTCTGCGCCGCCCTGGCCGCCAAGCTCGGCGTGAAGCTCGAACTCAAGCCCGTGACCTCCGCCACCCGCATCCCCATGCTGGAGCAGGGCGGCATCGATCTCATCGCCGCGACCATGACCCACAAGATCGAGCGCGAAGAGAAGATCGACTTCTCCATCACGTATTTCCCGGCCGCCCAGAAGCTCTTGGTCAAGAAGGACTCGGGCATCAAGTCCGTGGCCGACCTGGCCGGCAAGAAGGTCGGCTCGGCCAAGGGTTCCACCTCCGAGCAGAACGTCAAGAAGGCCCAGCCCGCCTGTGAAGTCGTGTCCTTCGAGACCTACCCCGAGGCCTTCCTGGCCATGAAGCAGGGCAAGGTCGTGGCCGTGACCACCGACGCCCCCATCCTGCTGGGCATCCGCAACTCCGATGAGAACCCCGACAACTTCGCCATCGTCGGCGAGGACATCGCCGCCGAGCCCTACGGCATCGGCCTGCCCGAGAACGACTCCGATTTCCGCGACTTCGTGAACGTCACCCTCATGGAGATGTGGAAGTCCGGCGAGTACCAGAAGCTCTACGACAAGTGGTTCGGCGAGAAGACCAAGTTCTACATCCCGCTGACCTGGCAGATGGAAGTCTGGCCCTAAACGGCAATCCCCGACGACCAAGGCGGCCGCTCCCCAAGGCGCGCGGCCGCCTTCCCCCGAGCACTCCGAGACCCTCACAGGCGCGCATGAATTACAAGTTCAACTGGGCACTCATCTTTTCCGGCGAATACGGCAGATGGTTCATCGACGGACTGTCCGTGACCCTGCAGCTTTCAGGGCTGTCCATCATCCTGGCCCTGCTCCTGGGCACCCTGCTGACGACCATGCGCATCTCCAGGGTCAAGCCCCTGGTCTGGCTCTCGGTGGGCTACATCGAATTTTTCCGCAACACGCCTTTGGTGGTCCAGATCTTCTTCTGGTACTTCGGCTCGGACCCCCTCCTGCCGGAATTCTTCAAGGAATGGCTCTACCGGCAGAACATCGAGTTCGCCACCGGCGTCATCGCCCTGTCCACCTACACGGCGGCCTTCATCGCCGAGGAGCTGCGCTCGGGCATCCTGTCCATCCCCAAGACCCAGCTGGAGGCCTCGCGCGCCACGGGCCTGACCTTCCTGCAGGCCATGGGCTACGTCATCCTGCCCCAGGCCTTCCGGATCATCATTCCGCCGCTCATCAGCCAGTTCCTGAACCTGATCAAGAACTCCTCCCTGGCCATGACCATCGGGGTCATGGAACTGACCTACATGGCGCGCCAGGTCGAGGCCCACACCTTCCACGGCTTCGAAGCCTTCACCGTCTCGACCCTCATGTACCTGTCCCTGTCCCTTCTGGTCTCCCTGGCCATCAACCAGTACAACAAACGCTGCCTGCACGTGCGCAGCCGATAGGAGGGGGACATGGACGCATTCGTGACCTGGTTCGTCGGCCTCTTCTCCAACTGGGGCGTGGTCTGGAAAAATTTCGACTACCTGCTCTTCGGCGCCTACCCCCAGGGCCCCCTGGGCGGCCTGGCCATGAGCATCATCATGGCCGTCATCGGCATCTTCGGCGCCTTCTGGATCGGACTGGCCGTAGGCCTCATGCGCCTCTCCAAGCGCCCCTGGCTGTCCTGGCCCGCGCTGGTCTACATTGAGATCGTGCGCGGCACGCCGCTGCTCATGGTCATATTCTGGTTCTACTTCTTCGCACCCATCCTCATGGGACGCTCCGTGCCCGAGACCGAGAGCGCCATCGCGGCCTTCATCGTCTTCACGGGGGCCTACGTGGCCGAGATCGTCCGCGCCGGCGTCCTGGCCATCCCCAAGGGCCAGACCGAGGCCGCCCGCGGCTCGGGCCTGTCGCACACCCAGACCATGATCCACGTCATCCTGCCCCAGGCCCTGCGGAACATGATCCCGTCCTTCGTCAACCAGTTCGTGTCCCTGACCAAGGACACGTCCCTGGCCATGATCATCAACGTCAACGAGCTGACCCTCTCGGCGCGGCACATCTACACCCGGACCATGAAGGCGCCCATGGAGATCTTCCTGGCCATCGCGCTCCTTTACTTCGTCATCTGCTGGGTGCTGACCGCCTTCAGCCGCAAACTCGAGCGGTCCATGTCCCGCTATCAGGCCAGAACAAATGGAAAATAAGCTCACCCGCCTCGACATCTCCTACGCCCCGGAGAGGGACGACCTCGTCACCGCCCTGCTGTACATGCACACGCCCTGGGGCTGGCAGGACGAAGGCATGAAGGACGGTCTGCGCCGGCTGACCGTGCACTTCGACCGCCCGGAACAGTCGGCCGAGACCGAGGCGGCCCTGCTGGACGCCTGCCCGGACGTCACCCTGGAAACCACGTCCGTGGACAACGCCGACTGGAACAGCGCCTGGAAGAAGTATTTCACGCCCATCCCCGTCGGCACGCGCTTCGTGGTCGTGCCGTCCTGGCTCAAGGACGAGCCGCAGAGCGCGCAGCCCATCGTCATCGAACCCAAGATGGCCTTCGGCACGGGCCACCACCAGACTACGGCCCTGTGCCTGGGCGCCCTGGACACGCTGACGTCCGCGGGAGTCATCGCCGCCGGGCAGTCCTTCCTGGACCTGGGCACGGGCTCGGGCATCCTCGGCATCGCCGCCGCGAAGCTCGGCCTCGCGGGCCTGGGTCTGGACATCGACCCCGTGGCCGTGGACAACGCCCGGGAGAACGCGGCCCTGAACGCCGTCGAGGACCGGCTCGAACTCGGCGTCGGAAGCATCGATTCCATCGCCGCCGGCCGACGCTTCGACTGCATCCTGGCCAACATCCTGGCCAACCCGCTCATCGACATGGCCGAGGACATCGCCGGCCGCCTGGCCGCGCCTGGCGTGCTCGTCCTCTCGGGCATCCTGCGCGAGCAGGCCGACCGTGTGGCCGAGGCCTACATGGACCAGGGGCTGCCGGCCCCCGAGATTTCGTTCTCGGGCGAATGGGCGCTGCTCGTCTTCCGGACATGAAACGCCGGGGCCTGCTGCTGGCCTACTACGACGCCATGGCCGAAGCCCTCGGCCCCAGCCGCTGGTGGCCGGGAGACACCCCCTTCGAGATCGCCCTGGGCGCCATCCTGACCCAGAACACCGCCTGGTCCAACGTGGAGAAGGCCATCGCCAACCTCCGCGCAGCCGGCCTCCTGGGTGCCCAAGAGCTGCGCGACCTGCCCGTTGCGGAACTCGAAGAGCTGATCAGGCCGGCCGGGTTCTTCCGCATCAAGGCCGCCAGGCTGCGCAACTTTCTCGATTTTCTGGAAGACGCCTGCGACCTGAACCTGGAGCGACTGCGGGACGCCGACACCCTGGCCCTGCGCGGATCGCTCCTGCGGGTCTCGGGCATCGGGCCGGAGACCGCCGACTCCATCCTCCTTTACGCCCTGGGGCACCCGACCTTCGTGGTCGACGCCTACACCCGCCGCATCTTCCACCGCCACATGATCGTTCCCGAGGACATCGGCTACGAAGACCTGCGGGACGTCTTCATGGACGCGCTGCCCCCGGACACGGCCCTCTTCAACGAGTTCCACGCCCTCATCGTGCGCACGGGCAAGACCTGGTGCGCCAAGAAGGAGGGAAAATGCCGAACCTGCCCCCTGTCCCGCTTTCTGGAGCCCCAAGCCCCTTGACCTGGGGTGGAAAAAGCATCATCGCAAACCGATGAAACGGCCGTCACCCCTCCCTGTGCTGCGCGTTTGCGCCGTCGCGCTCCTGGTTATGTGCGCGCTCCTTGCGCTCTCGGCGCCCGCCTTCGCATCCCTCGAGGACGAGGTGTCGGCCAAGAGCAAGCAGCTCGCCGAACGCAAGAAGGCCATCGAAAGCCTGACGGCCAAGGAACGCAGCCTGCACAAGGACCTGGCCAAGCTCGAGGACTCCTTCAAGGAGGCGGCCGCCAACCTGGAGAAACACCAGCAGGAGCTCGCCGTCCTCAAGAAGGAGCAGGCCGAAGGCGCGAAACGCCTGGCTGCCCTGCTGGCCGAGCGGGAGAAGACATCGCAGCGGCTCGCCGAGATGATGCAGACCCTCTGGCCCGTCTACCTGAAAGCCCGGGAAGAGGGCTTCGCGTCTCCCGACGAATGGGCCGAATCCAACCGCCGCGGCGAATGGCTGACGGCCCTGTATCGCCAGGCCCAGATGCTGCGGGAGGAAATCGAGCGTCAGAGCCAGACCGTCGCCGACGAGCAGTCCGCCCTGGACCAGAAAGCGGCCGGAGTCGCGACGCAGGTCGAGAAGATCAAGGCCTCGCGGGCCGAGCTCGACAAGCGCAAAACCCGCTTCGAAAGCCAGCTGGCAGAGGTGCGGACGCAGAAGAAGCAGGGCGAGAAGGAGATCCAGGGCCTCATGGGCTCCATCGCCAACCTCCGCCACCAGATCAGCCTGCAGTCCGAAAAGAAGATTTCCAAGCTCCAGGGCAAGCTGGAGTGGCCGGCCAAGGGAAAACGCGTGGTGTCCTTCAACCCCGACGGCAACCCCGCGAGCAACGGCATAGGCCTGGCCGTCCCGGCTGGAACGCCCGTGCGCAGCGTGTCCTGGGGCAAGGTCGTGCACAACGACCAGCTGCGCGGTTTCGGCCAGGTGGTCATCGTCTTCCACGGCGAAGACTACTACTCCCTCTACGCCTTCCTGTCGGACGCACCGCTACCGGTCGGACGGGAGGTGGAGAAGGGGCAGCAGATCGGGGTGTGCGGCTTCTATCCTGCCGCCAAGGGCGACGGCCTGTATTTCGAATTGCGTTTTAAACAGAAAGTCATTAATCCGTTGAAATGGTTACAATCGGGGTAAACCCGCCTGTCAGGCCTCCGGCCTGCACGACACCCGTTGACGCCCCGTGAACAGAACATTTTCCCGTCAATCCCTCAGGGAGGACATCATGCGCCTTAGCCATCTCCTTGGCACGATGGTTCTTCTGGCCGCCCTCTGCGGCACCGTCTCATCCAGCCAGGCCCGCGACACGGACCACTACCAGGCCCTGAAGCAGTTCAGCCAGGTCCTCGACCTGATCGAGAAGAACTACGTCCAGGAGGTCAACCGCACGGACCTCATCCACGGCGCCATCGAAGGCATGCTCAACTCCATCGACCCCCACTCCACCTTCATCGACCTCGACAAGTTCAAGATGATGCAGGAGGAGTTCCAGGGTGAGTTCGGCGGCATCGGCATCCAGATCGGCGTGCGCGACAAGCGCCTGACCGTCATCGCACCCATCGAGGACACCCCCGCGGACAAGGCCGGCCTGCGGGCCGGTGACATCATCATCGAGATCGACGGGGTTTCGGCCCTGGACATCTCCCTGGAGGAGGCCGTGTCCAAGATCCGCGGGCCCAAGGGCAAGGCCGTGGAACTGACCATCCTGCACAAGGACTCCCAGGCCCCCGAAAAGGTCACCATCGTGCGCGGCACCATCCCGCTCATCAGCGTCAAGACGAGGGAGCTGGAGCCCGGCTACCTGCACGTCCGGCTGACGGATTTCAAGGCCAACACCACCGAGGACCTGCACCGCAAGCTCGGCGAATACACTGCCAGCCAGGAACTCAAGGGCATCGTGCTCGACCTGCGCAACAACCCCGGCGGCCTCCTGAACCAGGCCATCTCCGTGACGGACACCTTCCTGCGCGACGGCCTCATCGTCTACACCCAGGGCCGCGATCCCAAAAGCCGCAAGGACGAGACGGCCACGAAGCAGTCCACCGACGTCAACTGCCCCGTGGTGGTGCTGATCAACTCCGGTTCGGCCTCGGCCTCGGAGATCGTGGCCGGCGCCCTGCAGGACCGCAAGCGGGCCATCCTGATCGGAGAGAAGACCTTCGGCAAGGGCTCGGTGCAGACCATCATGCCCCTGTCCGACGGTTCGGCGGTCAAGCTGACCATCGCCCTCTACTACACCCCGAACGGCCGCTCCATTCAGGCCGAAGGGATCGATCCGGACCTGGAGCTGCCCTTTGTGGCCGCTGCGGACAATGCCGAGGAAGGCGCCGATTTCAGGGAGTCCAACCTGGCCAAGCATTTGGACAACCCCAACGGCGACAGCCAGCCGGGGGCCGTGGAGACCGACGTGAAGGATGCCCTGGCCAAGGACAACCAACTGCGAGTGGGCCTGAGCATGGTAAAATCCCTGCCGCGGTTCATGCAGCTCACCAACTGATCATACCGATCGCCATGACGAGACGTCGGGGCGGCACTGGCCGCCCCGACGTTTTTCCGAAGACCAATGCCCCCGAAAAAAAGAAAAGGGAAAAAAGCTCCGGCCGGCTTCCCGAAACTCTCCCTGTTCAGAGCCCTCCTCTGGCCATGCATCATCCTGGTGACCGGCCTGAGCCTGTTTCTCGCGCTGCGCCTGCCCCTGCGCGCCCCCGAATCCACGAGCCCCGGACCGCAGGCGCCTCCAGTGGAACGGCCCGCTCCTGTCCAGCCTCCGGTGGAACCGACGGTCCCGACCACGCCGGCCGCACCTGCGCCTTCGCAGGAGCGCGGCGCCCCCAAGCCTTCCGAACAGGCCACGGCCCAGGCCTACGAAGCCCAGACGGACGATTTCGACACCAGGGTCCGCAACGTTGATCTGGCCATCCTGCTGGCGCTGGAATCGGCGGGCGGCCGGGACATTGTCATGCGCCACAAGGCCGTGGAAGCGCGCGTGCACAACGGGCAGGAATTCTTCTACCAGAACCTGACCGTTTCCCTGGGGCAGGATGTCTTCGATTTCCTGGCCCGCCTCAAGCAGAACATCTCCCAACTGGAGCCCCAGGCCTCGCTGGCCACGGTCGACGGCAACCCGCGGGACCTCGAGATCTCCATTCTCGGCGAACCCACGCACCACCTCTTCCTGCCCCTCACGCTCCCGCCCGAAGCGCCGGAACCGGACGAACCCGTCGCCGCGGCCCCGAAGCTGGTCATCGTCATCGACGACCTCGGCGAGAGCATGGCCGCGGCCAAGCGACTGGCCGAACTGCCCTTCAAGGTCACCTTCTCGGTCCTGCCTCACAACACAAAGGCCAGGCAGGTGGCGGGCCTGGCCAGGCAAGAAGGCCTCGAACTCCTCCTGCACCTGCCAAGCGAACCCGACGGCTACCCCAAGACCGCCGACTCCGGTCCCGGCACCCTGCGGACGAACATGTCCGAAGCGGCGCTGGAGCGGACCCTGGTCGACAATCTGGCGCGTCTGCCGGAAGTCGACGGGGTCAACAACCACATGGGTTCGAAACTGACCCGCGATGCAAAAGCCATGACCGTTGTTCTGGCGCATCTCAAAGGACGCGGTAAGTTCTTTCTGGACAGCCTGACCACCCCGAAGAGCTGCGTGCGCGAGGTGAGCAGAAAACTCGGCATGCGGTACTACAGGCGCCACATCTTCCTCGACAATTCAGCGACGGAGCATGCCATCCTCCTGCAACTGCGCAAGGCGGAATCCCTGGCCAAGCGCACCGGAGTGGCCGTGGCCATAGGACATCCCTATCCCGCCACCCTGTCCGCACTGGAAACATGGGCGCGGACCCGCGACAAAGGCGTAACCATCTGCGCCATCAAAGACATTTGACAAAGAAAGGCTTTTTCTCCATTGAAAGTAAGATCTTCATAAAGTCATATTGACGTACCCGCAGGAGTGACGCCATGGAATCGCAGACCGCTTCTTCGTGCATTCAAGTCCTTCTTGAGATAGCTCGCGGGACTTCGCATCGGGCCAGCATCCAGAAAACGTTGGGCGACATCTGCGGAAGCGTGGAACGCTATTTTGCCCCAAGACATCTCGCAGCCCTGCTGGTGGAACCAGAAACAGGCGACCTGACCTTCTGCCACGTGTTCGGCGACAAGGCCGAGTTCCTCGGGGGCAAGAAGCTTCGCAAGGGCAAGGGGGTCGCCGGCTGGGTCGCCAACTGCGGCGAATCGCTCCTCGTCGAGGACACCGACAGCGACCCCCGCTTTCCCACCCTGTTCCTGACGGCCAAAACCAATGGCTGCAAAAGCCTCATGGCCGTTCCCCTCAAAAGCGGCGACACGGTCTACGGCGTCCTCGAAATGATCGACACCCGCAGCGGCGCCCCCTTCACCCCGGAACACCTGCAGGATTTTTCGACCATGGCCGAAATCGTCTCCCTGGCGGTGGAGAAGGCGTACTATTTCCAGGCCATGAAGCGCATGGCCGAGACGGACCTCCTGACGGGGCTGGCCAACAAGAGGACCTTCGACCGCCACATGGAGCGCGAGATCGAGGTCTGCAAGCGCTACGGCATTCCCACCAGCGTCGTGCTGCTGAAAATCGACAACCTGCGCAAGCTCAACGAGGACCACGGAACGATCGCCATCGACCGGGTCCTGCAGCTGGTGGCCACGACACTCAAAGACGAGATCCGCAAGGTCGACGTGCCCTGCCGCATCAAGTCCGACACCTTCGCCGTAATCATGCCCAATACGCTCAAGGTACCGGCGACAGACGTCGGCCACCGTCTGAGCGCCAAGGTCTCCCAGCAGTCCGCCGCGCGCCAGTTGCCCTTCTTTTCCCTGGCCCTGGAAACCCTCTCGGCGGTGCAGGACGATGTGGTGCCGGTGCTTAGCATCTGCGATTCCTGCCGGAACGAACCGCAGGGTTTCCGCAAATTCCGTGACGTCGGCTCCAACCTCTTCCAGATGTTCAGCGAGGAAAAGCAGGCCACGGAACGCCGCCAGTACTACCGCAAGGACGTCCAGCTGGCCGGGAGCTTCACCAACCCCGAAACCGGCGAGACCGGAGATTTTCTCGTGGAGAACGTATCCCTCAACGGCCTGGGCTTCACGACGCTTCTGGGGCACCGCCTGAACAGGAACGAACTCCTGAGCGTCACCTTCCGCCTCGACGACTCGCGGCGTTCGGAAATAAGCCGCGTGGTCCGCGTCCGCTACATGAGCGACCGCTACGTCGGATGCCAGTTCACGGATCAGAAAAGCTACGACACCGACCTGGGCTTCTACCTCATGCGCTGACTTCCCCTCTCGGGGAGAAAAAACGGCGGCCGGACATGCGCATGTCCGGCCGCTTTCTTTTCGGGCGCTCCTTGACAGGGCGGAGGCAATTATTAAAGATTTCCCTATCCATTAAATAGGAGGCATCTATGTTTAATCTCCAACCGGCTGCCAAAGAGCAGTTGGACGAGCATTTCAAAGGCAAGGACAAGGAACCCATCCGCATATACCTGGCGTCCGGATGCGGCGGCCCAAGGCTGGGCCTGGCCCTGGACGAGCATAAGAACGGCGATCAGGTCTTCGAGATCGAAGGGTACTCTTTCCTGATGGAGGAGGCCCTGTTCGAGCAGGCCAAGCCGGTGACGGTCCTCTTTGACCAGAACACGGGCTTTTCCGTGGAATCGAGCATGGTCTTTCCCGAAGGCGGGGGCTGCTCGTCGTGCGGTTGCGGCGGAAGCTGCGGTTAGGCCGCACCGGATTCGAACTCGGGAAGGGCTGCTTCGGCGGCCCTTTCCGCTTTCAAGGCCGAAGCATTTCCGCTAGGTCGGACGCATGCGCATCACTTCCCGCATCCATATCGAGGACGAGGACATCCGCTTCGAGTGCATCCGCGCCGGCGGCCCCGGGGGCCAGAACGTGAACAAGGTGGCCACGGCCGTGCGCCTGCGGGTGCGGCTGGACGCCATCATCGGGCTGGACGAGGACGGGCTGGCGCGCCTGGCCGCCCTGGCCGGCAGGCGCCTGACGGCAGACGGCGAACTGGTTTTGCGGGCAGAGTCCCACCGCACCCAGGAAGGCAACCGCAAGGCGGCCCTGGAGCGCCTGGCCCTGCTGGTGGCGCAGGCCGCCGTCCGGCCCAAGGCGCGCAGGGCCACCAAGCCTTCGCGCGCCTCTAAAGAACGGCGCCTTGCGTCCAAGGCGCGGCATTCGCGCCTCAAGGCCCAGCGCCGCGGCTCAGAAGACTAGCATCCCTCCCCCGCATCTCCGGGCTCACGCCTGCACCGCAGATTCTCCGCCCCGAGCCTGGCCTGGACATAGAGCCCCAGGGCCCGCACGGCGCGGTCCGCATCCCGGAACACGGGCATGCCCCGCTCGCGCAGCATGGCCGCGAAGGGGTTGTACATCTCCCCCCCGTCGACCACGGCCACCATGGGCTTGGAGCTCTGCCGCGCGATGTCGCCGATGCGCTCGGCGATGTTCTGGCTCAGATCCATGGCCAGGGACGACATGGACGGCGTGAGGGGGATCATGCCGATGACCGCCAGATCCACTCCCGGATCCGCGGCCAGGGCTTCAACGACCTCGACGAAGAGGGCGTCCGTGGCGGCCGGGTTGATGTCCAGCGGATTCTTGACCTCCACCAGCGCGCCCAGGCCGCAGGCCGCCAGGGCCCGGCCCAGGCGCTCTCTGGTGGACGGCGCGAAGGCGGCCATGCGCAGTTCGAAGTCGTCGGCGCTGATGTTGTCGGCCATGCCCACGGCTTCGTACCCGGCCGTGGACACAGCCGCCAGACGGTTGCCGCCGATGGCCTTGCCGTGCAGCCCCTTGGCCAGCATGCACAGCTCCGTGAACTGGTTGAAGGAGCGGACCACGATGGCCCCGGCCTGGGTCAGGCAGGACTCGCAGACCGTGTAGTCCCCGGCCAGGGACGCCGTGTGGCTGGAGGTCGCGGTCTTGCCCTCTGGCGTGCGGCCGGCCTTGTAGAAGACGACCTCCTTCCCGGCCAGCACGGCCTGGCGCACGGCGCGGGTGAAATGCACGCCGTCGAGATCGTTGAACCCCTCGCAATAGACGCCGACCACATCCATGTCCGGGTGGTCCCTGAAATAGGCCATGAGGTCGCCCAGGGTCAGGTCGTTCTGGTTGCCGATGGAGATGAGGTAGGCAGGGTCCAGCTCGGGGGCGCGGCTCATGCGCGTGGCCATGAACGCCCCGGACTGGCTGATGAAGGCCGAGTTGCGGTGGTAGCGCCCGCGCGTCTTGGGCAGCTTCTCTTCGGGGATGAACCAGGTGTCGTAGCGCCCGGGGTGGGAGATGACGCCCATGGAATTGCCGCCAAGAAAGACAGGCCCGTCGCCGCTGCGGTGCCCCTCGTCGATGCGCGCCATGATGCGCCGGGCAAGCTCCCGGCTGTCCGGCGTCTCGCCCAGGCCGCCGGGGATGAGCAGGACGGACGCTGCCTTGCCCGTCTCCATGACCTCCTCGATGAGCTGCGGGACGCCCTCGGCCGCCACGGCCACGACGAAGAGGTCCACGGGCTCCGCCAGGGCCGCCAGACTCGGCACGCAGGACACACCGTCCACCTCGGCGGCCGAAGGGTGGATGACGGTGACGTTTTCGGCCGGAAAGCCGTGGGCCAGGACGTTCTGCAGGATGACCCGCCCGAAGTTCCGGCGCGAGGTGGACACGCCGATGATACCGATGCGCGCGGGATGGAGCAGGGCGTCGATGCGCTCCACGGGCCGCGGCGCCTTGAAGGACGATGGGCTCTCGGAAAAGCGGCACATGCCGTCCAGGGGCACCATCATGAAGTCCTGGAAGGCGAAGGGGTTGATCTCCAGTTCCTCGATGACGAAGGGCGCGTCCGCCCTGGTCGGCGAGAAGAAGTTCCCGACTTGGATGAAGGCGGAGAAGCATTCGATGAGCTGCTCGTCGGCCACCACGCGTTTCTGCCCGCGCGCCTTCCCGGTCAGGACCCTGTAGGACACGGTCCTGCGGAAGAGCTCGAAAAAGGACTCGCCGTCGTTGAGTTCCGTGGAGGCCGAGATGATGCTGCGGTTCTTGCGGAAGTTCTCGGCCAGGAGTTCCGTGTTGGTCCCGCCCACGCCCGCCGTGAGAACCATCCCGAACTCGCGGGTGGCGCGAAGGCCCACGAGGAGCTCGTTGCCGAAGGAGCCGGAGTCCGGCGGCAGGAACTGGACCATGAGCACGCCGCGGATGTCCTGCGAGATGGCCGAAACCAGGGCGTCCCCGGCCAGGCCGGCATACCGCTCCGGCGCGTGGTCGGGCCGGCGCTCGATGCGGTCGGCGTAACTCTCGGCCACCTCGTACATCATCCGCCGCCAGGTGGAACGGATCCTGTCGGGCTGCTTCGGCACGACCCGCACCCCGCCCACGTCGCTCTTGTGCACGATGAAAGGGGACACGATCTTGAGCACGACCTTGTCCCCGGGCAGGGACAGCAGCTCCTCGTCCGGGGGGCGCGTGCCGGCGCGCAGGAGGATGTTGCGGGGAGGCGTCTCGGAGCCCAGGTTCCGCAACAGGTCATAGACCTCGTGCTCGAACAGGAAGCGCCGGTTTTCCCCGGAGGCGCCCTGGAACAGTCTGGTCATGGCCGGAAAGTCGATATGTGTCGCAACCTTGAGAGCGGGCATGTCGCCTCCTCGTTATGGACGTCTTGGTCGGCCTCCGGGACCTCCGGGGCGAATCCACATGTACAGGGGACCGAAACCGTATGCAAACCGGGGCAGGCCCCGACATACGATTGGTGTATGGACATTTCCCCGAAACGATGCAAGCTGGGGAACATGAACGCGAATCTGAGGCGCTTCGCCTATTCCATCCCCTGGAACCTGTTCCTGCTGACCGCCGGCAGCTTCTTCTTCGCCCTGGGCGTCAAATCCCTGGCCGTGCCCCAGGGCTTCCTGACCGGAGGCGTCTCGGGCATCGCGCTGCTCATCTACTACTTCACCAAGACCCTGAGCCCGGGGCTCTGGCTCCTCGTCCTGAACATCCCCATCGCCGTGTTCGGCTGGATCATGGTCAGCCGACGCTTCCTGCTCTACACCGTCTACGGAATGCTGGCCATCACGGCCTGGATGGAACTCATCACCATCACCTTTCCGGTGCACGACCGGCTCCTGGCGGCCATGGCCTCCGGCATCCTGGCCGGCACGGGCGTCGGCATCAGCCTGCGCTCCCTGGGGTCTTCCGGGGGCCTGGACATCATCGGCATCATCCTGCACCAGCGCTTCGGCTTCCGCATCGGCCAGATCAGCTTCCTCTTCAACGCCACCCTCTTCACGGCCAGCTTCGCCCTCATGGACCCGGACCTGGTCCTGTACTCCCTCATCCTCGTCTTCGTCACAGGGCAGGTCACGGACTACGTCCTGAGCATGTTCAACCAGCGCAAGCTCGTCTTCATCATTTCCGAGCATGCCCGAGCCATCGCCGACGCCATCATGAAGGAGGCTCAGAGGGGGGTCACGCTTCTGGAGGGACGCGGCGGCTACACGGGCCTGCCGAAACAGGTCGTCATGACGGTGGTCAACAACGTGCAGCAGAAAAAACTCGAAGAACTGATCTTCACGCTGGACCCCGAAGCCTTCGTCATTTTCGAGAACACGTTCAATGTCATCGGGAAGGGATTTTCGCGGCGCAAAGTCTACTGATCCTGCGGAACCCGCCGAACAACACCCCGAACAAGGATGCGAAGCATGACGCGTCTCCTCGGCCTCCGGCTGCTGTCCGCATGCGCGGCCTTTGCGTTTCTTTCCGGCTGCGCCGGCAAGCAGCCGCCCGCGGCTCCGGAACCCCCTGCTCCCGTCCAGGCGGAAGTCCCGTCGCGACCCGAGACGCTGCCGGACGTGCTACTGCACGTCCCCCAACGCGTCGAACAGGCCGTCCCCCTGTCGGATTCCCCTCTGCTGGGGCTTGCGGAACAGGTCCTCCTGCACGAGCGGGCTCTGGATCGTTTTTTTGCACCGTGGGACCTGACCCGGACATCCATCCCGGCCAGGGAGGCCTTCTGGGGCACGGCTGCCTACGGCACCAAACAGGGCTATGCCGAAAACCTGCAGCCCTACCCCAGGGAGCGCTGGGACAAGACAGTCGCCCTGCAGGACATGGCCTTCTATCCGTCCATGGCCATCCCCGCCATCGCCACGCGCAACACCGCCCTGCGCGTCCTGCCCTCGCTCCGCCCGTTCTTCCTGAACCCCGCCCTGCCGGGAGAGGGCTTCCCCTTCGACTATTTCCAGAACAGCGCCCTGTGGCTGGGCACGCCCGTCTTCATCTCCCACGTTTCCCGGGACCGGGCCTGGGTTTATGTGGAGACGGCCTTCACCTCCGGCTGGGCGCGCCAGGAGGACCTGGCCCTGGCCGACGAGCCTTTCCGCAAGGAGTACCGCACGCGCGTCATGGCCGCCGTGCGCGAGGACGAGACGCCGCTCGTCGGAGCGGGGAGGTATCTTGGCCAGGCGCACATCGGGGCCATTTTCCCCCTGCATTCCCGCATGGGACAGGACCTCGTCGTCAGGGTCCCCCTGCGCGACGCCGACGGCAGGGCGCGGACCGGGCTGGCCCAGCTCGGACCGCAGCAGGCGGCCCCCATGCCCGTGCCCCTGACGTCGCGGACGCTGGCCGGCCTGGCCGACGCCATGGCGGGCCAGCTTTACGGCTGGGGCGGGCTGTACGAGAACAGGGACTGCTCATCCACCCTGCGCGACCTTTTCCTGCCCTTCGGCATCTGGCTGCCGCGCAATTCGTCGCAGCAGGCCAAGCAAGGCGAACGCCAGGTCAGCCTCGAAGGCCTGAACGCAGAACAGAAGCTCTCGGCAATCCGGGACCAGGGGCGCCCCTTCCTCACGCTCATCTCCATGCCGGGCCACATCGGCCTCTACCTGGGTCCCGACTCCAGGGGCGAACCGCTGCTGCTGCACAACATCTGGGGTGTGCGGACCGTTCTGCCGGACGGCGGGACCGGACGGGCCGTCATCGGCAGGCTCGCCATCTCGACTCTCCGGCCGGGGGAAGACAGGCCGGACGTCAGGTGGGACGCCTTTCTGGACCGCATTCGCGGGATGGCCATCCTCGGTGCCGGAGTCGCGCTGGATGCGCCGTTGCCTGCAACGCCGTAAGGCAACGTTTCAAATCCGCGCCATGCGCGGGCATGGGCCGATTGCGCACTTTTGGAACAAGCGGCTTCGCCTGTGGAGGATGCGCGCATGACACGCCCCCTCCGTATTGTGAAATAAAGAACTTTCTGGCTCTCCATTTTGCAGAAAAGCCGTCTGGAGTTAGTGACGAGGAATCATATCGAGAAACCCTCAGCGGGGCCGGTTTTTTCGGGCTTCGCGCTTTAGCACCGGGAGATGGCCATGACGGCAACCAAATCAGTGTTCAGTGTCTGCGGCATGTGCACCGTGCGCTGCCCCATCCAGGCGGACGTGCGGGACGGAAAGGCCGTGCGCATCCAGGGCAACGAATTTTCCCCCCTCAAAGGCGGACTGTGCGCGCGCGGCGCGGCGGGCATCGCCCTGGAGCAGGATCCGGAAAAACCCCAGACGCCGCTGATCCGCGTGGGCGAACGGGGCGAAGGCAAGTGGAAGGCCGTGTCCTGGGACGAAGCCCTGGACTACGTGGCCGACAAGCTCAAGGACGTCATGGCCGAACACGGCCCGCGTTCCGTGCTCTGGTCCGACCGCGGCGGCCCCTTCCCCGACCTGCACCAGGCATTCATGCGCGGCCTCGGGTCGCCCAACTACTGCAACCACGATGCGTCCTGCGCCCGCAACGTGCAGCACGGCGCCCAGTCCGTCATCGGCGTGGGCCGCAAGATGGTGGCCTATGACCTGCGCAACGCCAAGCACATCATCCTGCAGACCCGCAACATCATGGAGGCCATCAACGTCGCCGAGGTCAACGCGACCCTGGACGGCATGGCCGGCGGAGCCAAGCTGACCGTCATCGACATCCGCGGCACGGTCAGCGCGAGCAAGGCCGACAACTTCTTCCTGATCCGCCCCGGCACGGACTACGCCTTCAACCTGGGCGTCATCCACGCCCTGATCTACGACGACCTCTACAACAAGGAGTTCGTCGAGCAGTTCGTGGAAGGCTTCGACCGCCTCAAGGAATTCGTCAAACCCTACACCCCCGAGTGGGCCGCCGCCGAGACCGGCGCCACGGCCGAGGGCATCCGCGACCTGGCCCGCCAGCTTTCGGCTGCAGCGCCCAGCGTCATCTGGCACCCCGGCTGGATGGTCGCCCGCTACAACGACTCCTTCCAGGTCTGCCGCACGGCCTACATCATCAACGCCCTGCTCGGGGCCTTCGCCGCCAAGGGCGGGCTGCCCTTCGTCAACACGGCCAAGGAAGTGGGCCGCAAGGGTCTCAAGAAGCTCGTGGACCTCTTCCCCAAGCCCGAAGAGAAGCGCGCCGACGGCGTGGGCTGGAAGTACCCGCAGTTCGACGCCGGCCCGGGCCTCGTGAACCTGGCTTACGACGCCATCGTCACGGGCAAGCCGTACCCCATCCGGGCCTACCTCTGCTTCCGCCACGACCCCCTCATGGCCATGCCCGACCCCGAGGCCGTAAAGAAGAAATGGGAGAAGCTCGACCTGCTGGTCAGCATCACCTTCTCCTGGTCCGACACGGCCTGGCACTCCGACGTGGTCCTGCCCCTGTCCACCTACCTGGCGCGTGAGAGCATCATCGCCGGCAAGGCGGGCCTCAAGCCGCAGTTCTTCGTGCGCAAGCGCGTCCAGGAGCCGACCTTCGACTCCAAGGCCGAATGGGAGATCCTCTGCGGACTGGCCAAGCGCCTGGGCATCGAAGGCCTGGCCTTCGACAGCATCGAGGACATCTGGAACTACCAGCTCCAGGACACGGGCGTGACCATCGAGGACTTCGACGCCAAGGGCTTCGTGGAACTGGCCGACAAGCCCCTCTACCGCCCCATGTCCGAGATCACCCTGCCCACGCCCTCGGGCAAGATCGAGATGGTCAGCGGCAAGTGGGCCAAGGCCGGGCACGAAACCCTGCCCCCCTACGTCTCGCCGGCCAGCCCGCCCGAGGGCATGTTCCGCATCGCCTTCGGCCGCGTCGGCGTCCACACCCAGGGGCACACCGTGAACAACCCCCTGCTGGCCGAACAGATGCCCGAGAACGTGGCCTGGATTCACCCCAGCCGCGCCGAGAAGCTGGGCATCGCCGACGGCGACCTGGTCGAGGTCTTCTCGGGCAAAGGCCAGACCGGCAGGCTCAAGGCCTTCGTGACCGAGTGCGTGCACCCCGAAGCCCTGTTCATGGTGCACGGGTTCGGCCACAAGCTGCCCGCTGAATCCAGGGCCATCGGCAAGGGCGCATCCGACAACGAACTCATGCCCGGCGGCCTGGAATGCTGGGACAAGGGCGGCGGCTGTCTGTCCATGCAGGAACACTTCGTCGGCGTGCGCAAAATCTAGGGGAGGCAACGATGAGCAACTACAGAATGAAATTGGACAAGTCGCGTTGCATCCACTGCAAAGCCTGCGAGGTGCACTGCAAGGTCAAGAACAACAATCCCGTCGGCATCAAGTACGCCGTACACACTTCCGGGGCTCCGGAATTCAAGAACGGCAAGATCGTCATGAAGCCGTCCTTCCGCAGCTGCTACCACTGCGAGGACCCGGCGTGCGTTGAAGCCTGCCCGACTCAGGCCATGGTGCGTAGGGAGTCCGATGGACTGGTCTATGTGATCAAGGAGCTCTGCATCGGATGCGAATCGTGCATCTCCGCCTGCCCATGGAACATTCCCGTTCTGCATGAAGAAGAGAATGTCGTTGGGAAGTGCGACTACTGCATGGACAGACTCGATGCAGGCCTTGAGCCGGCTTGCGTGACAGCCTGCACGACACATGCCCTGTGTCTTGAACGGAAAAAATAATTCCGAACTCTGATTGTCGCATGATCGCCCCGGGATTGAGTCAATTCCGGGGCGATTTTCTTTATTTTACAGATAATTGATCAATGCATCTTATGCATATCGATTCCTATTTGTCAGACACGATTTTATTTCCACTCACAAGTTGATATCGAGGAACACCCATGGTATGTGCCGCGGAAATCCCAGTGCATCACTGCGCCGGGGTGGAATTTGCTTTACGGAGAACAGTATGAAACTCAGGACAAAATTCGTGCTTCCGCTTTTCGTGACGGTGGTCTGCCTCGGACTTGGCGGAGCACTGCTCATCCGCGGCCAGCTCACCGATTTCCAGGGGCAGCTCCTGCGCTCCATCGCCGAGGAGAAATCGCGCGAGGTCAACACCGCCATCGAGACGCTCGCAGCCCAGGGCCTGGAGAAGGCCGCCCTGTTCTCCCGCCGCACGGACGTCATTCAGGCCTTCGAACTCGCCCACCTCGGCAACCTCGAAAACGAAAGCGACCCCACCCTGCAACGCGCCAGGGAAGAACTGCGCGCCCTGCTTTCCGACGACCTCTCGGGCTTCAAGGAGGTCTCGGGCAAGGCCATGCAGCTGCATTTCCACCTCCCGCCGGCGCGCAGCCTCGTGCGCCTGTGGCGCGAGAAGCAGACCAAGCGCAAGGGTGAGTGGGTGGACATCTCTGACGACCTGTCCAGCTTCCGGCAGACGGTCATGCAGGTCAACGCCGACGGCAAGCCCCTGCAGGGCATCGAGGTCGGCAGCGGCGGCTTCGCCATCCGGGGCATCGCCCCCGTCAAGGACGCGAGCGGCAGGCAGCTCGGTTCCGTGGAGACCCTCGAATCCTTCGAGTCCGTCATTGCCGGGGCAGCCTCCGGGGAAGGCCAGAGCATGGTGGTCTACATGAACGCCGAAAACCTCTCCGTGGCCACGGAACTGCAGAACCCGGACAAGAATCCCGTCGTGGGCGGGAAGTTCGTGCTCGTGACGCCGACCGAGGACAAGCGGGTCGAAGGCCTCGTCACCCCCGACTTCCTGCTCGCGGGGCAGAAAGGCACGGCGTATAAGCGCTTCGGCGACGTCGCTCTGGCGGCCTTCCCGGTCAACGACTACGCCGGCACGCAGGTCGGCGTGCTGGTCTACTCCTTCGACGCGTCGTCCTGGACCACGGCCATCCGCGACGTGGCCTTCTACATCCTGGCTCTCATGGCCCTCATCCTCGTGGCCGCCGGGCTGGTCAGCTCCCTCGTCCTGCAGCGCCTCATCGTCCGGCCCCTGGGCGACATGATGTCCCGCATCGTCGACATCACTGAAGACAGGGCCGACCTCACCGACCGCCTGACCGTGAAGGCGTCGGATGAAATCGGGGACTTGTGCTCGTGGTTCAACAAGCTCATGGACAAGATCCGCAACATCCTGGGCGAAGTCGCCCGCAACTCCGGACAGGTCGCCAAGGCCTCCGAAGGCCTGCTGCAGCTCGCGGGGAGCCTCAGGGAATATTCCGGCGTCATGACGCGAACGGCTTCCGACGCCGCGTCGTCCACGGATGAGATGAGCGCCAACATGAACACTGTGGCGGCGGCCATGGAGGAGTATGCGGTCAACATCGGCACCGTGGCCGCCAGTTCCGAGCAGATGAGCGCCACCATCTCCGAGATCGCCGTGAACACGGGCAGGGCCAAGGACATGACCGTGCAGGCCGTGACGGCGGCGGGCAAGGCCACGGCCCAGGTCAGCGAACTCGGCGACGCGACGCGGGACATCGGCAAGATCACCGAGTCCATCATGGCCATCTCGTCCCAGACCAATCTCCTGGCCCTCAACGCGACCATCGAGGCGGCCCGGGCCGGGGAGGCGGGACGAGGCTTCGCCGTCGTGGCCAACGAGATCAAGGAACTCGCGCAGCAGACCGCCCGGGAGACCGAGGAAATCCGCAGCAGCATTCAGGGCATCCAGCAGGCCACCAGCCAGACGGTACGCGAGATCGAACAGATCACCGAGGTCATCGGCGACGTGGACGCAATCGTCGGCACCATCGCCGCCGCCGTGGAGGAGCAGTCCGTTACGACCAGGGACATCGCCGAGAACGTCGGGCAGGCATCCGTGGGCGTGCAGCAGGTGAACGAGAACGTGGCCCACACCGACACGGCGGTCCGCGAGATCGCCCGCGACGTGGGCAAGGTGCAGGAGGTGGCCGGCGACGTCGCATCCACGGCCGCGGCCGTGCACGACAACGCCCGAAGCCTGTCCGGGCTGGCCGAGGAGCTCGACGTCATGGTCGGCAAGTTCAAGATCTAGGGCGCAGACGCCTTGCCGCCTCAGGGCCGCCTCCGCAGGGCGGCCCTTTTTTTGCCTTGTCCTCGACCCCCTCTTCCCTTAGTTTCCTCAAAAAACGGAACCTCATAACCATCGGAGCCCCTTGATGTCCGAAGCGCACGTGACCCTGACGCCCCTGGGCGGCCTGGGCGAAATAGGCATGAACTGCATGGCCCTGGAGACCGAGCAGAGCATGATCCTGATCGACTGCGGACTCATGTTTCCCGACGTCATCCTCTACGGCGTGGACGTGGTCATCCCGCGCATGGACTTCATCGTCAGCCGCCGCCACAAGCTGAAGGGGATCATCCTGACCCACGGCCACGAGGACCACATCGGCGCTCTGGCCTGGATCGCCCCCTACCTGCACGACACGCCGCTCTACGGTTCCGAGTTCACCCTGCGCCTGGCGCTGAAGCGCCTGCAGGAGCGCAACCTCGAGTCGCACGTCGCGCTCCGGCCGGTGAAGCCGCGGGAGCGCCTGGACCTCGGCGAATTCGCCGTGACCTTCATCCCCGTCTGCCACAGCATCATCGAAGGGTACGGCCTGGGCATCGAGACCCCGATCGGGCGCATCGTGCACACCGGCGACTTCAAGATCGACCGCAACCCCCTGGACGGCCACGCCACGGACCTCGAAGCCTTCGCCGACTTTTCCCGCGACGGCGTGACGCTCCTGCTCTCGGACTCGACCAACGTCGAGCGCGAAGGATTCTCCCTGACGGAGCGGGAAATCCTGGCCCGGCTGGATGAGGTCTTCACCGGGGCCAAGGGGCGCATCCTGGTCACCCTCTTCGCCACGCACATCCAGCGCATGCAGGAGATCTTCGATCTGGCCGCCAAGCACGGACGCAAGGTCGCCTTCACGGGCCGCAGCCTCGTGGCCAACATCGAGGCGGCCAGGGAGCTCGGACATCTGCGCTTCAACCGCGAGAACTCCTGCGAAATGGAGGAACTGGCCTACCTCGACGACGACCGCATCGTCATCCTGCTGACCGGGTCCCAGGGCGAGCCCCTCTCGGCCCTGAGCCGCGTGGCCCGCAGCGAGCACCGCCAGATCAACATCCACAAGGGCGACACGGTCATCATGTCCTCGCGCTTCATCCCGGGCAACACCAGGGCCATCACGCGGGTCATCAACGACCTCTACCGCCAGGGCGCCACCGTCCTGTACGAAAAGGTACAGGCCATCCACGCATCGGGGCACGCCCACCAGGAAGAGCTGGGGATCATGCTCGAAACGGTCCGCCCCAAATTCTTCGTGCCGGTCCACGGCGAGTACCGCCACCTCTTCAAGCACGCCGAACTGGCCGTGTCCCGCGGCGTGGCCCCCGAGCGGGCCATCATCCTCGAAAACGGCCAGCCCGTGACCCTCTTCCCCTCGGGCATCCGCATGGAGGAGGCCGTCAACGCCGAGTCCATCCTGGTCGACGGCAAGGGCGTGGGCGACGTGGGGCAGAGCGTGCTCAAGGAGCGCCAGATCCTGGGCGGCGAGGGCCTCGTGGTCGTCCTGCTGGTCCAGGACGAGTTCGGGACCATCGTCTTCGGCCCGAGCATCCAGTCCAAGGGCTTCATCTTCGAGCAGCACTTCGCCCACATTCTCGAGGACGCCAAATGCATCATCCTCGACGTCATGGAGGGCAACCCGAACTGCGAGGCCTACAAGCTGGAGGAGCGCATCCGCTCCGCACTGCGCCGCTTCTTCCGCAAGGTCCTGGAGCGAGACCCCATCGTCATCCCCCTCGTGGCCAGGGTCTGATTTTTTCCCTTGCCTAATTCTGCAGCTTCGCGTACGGACTGCAGTTCTCAAACACTCCACACGCCCGCGCCTCTGGTTTGGCCCATCCGGGCTCATGCGGGCGGAGGAAAAAAACCAAGGAGATCAACCATGCCTTACGTATCCATGAAACAGATGCTGGAGACCGGAGTTCACTTCGGCCACCAGACCCGCCGCTGGAACCCCAAGATGCGCCCCTTCATCTTCGGCGCTCGCAAGGGCATCCACATCATCGACCTGCAGCAGACCGTGAAGCTGTACCGCAAGGCCCACGACTTCATCGCCGAGACCGTGGCCCGCGGCGGCAAGATCATCTTCGTCGGCACCAAGCGGCAGGCCCAGGACGTGATCAAGGCCGAAGCCGAGCGCTGCGGCATGTTCCACGTCACCAACCGCTGGCTGGGCGGCACCCTGACCAACTACCAGACCATCCGCACCAGCATCGGCCGGCTGAAGAAGCTTGAGACCATGTTCGAGGACGGCTCCGTGAACCGCTTCCTGAAGAAGGAAATCGTCGGCATGGAGCGCGAGGTCGCCAAGCTGAACCTGACGCTCGGCGGCATCAAGGACATGGAGGAGCCCCCGGCGGCGGCCTTCATCATCGACCCGCACCGCGAAGAGATCGCGGTCAAGGAATGCCGCAAGCTCGGCATCCCGATCGTGGCCGTGGTCGACACCAACTGCGACCCCGACCTGATCGACTACATCATCCCCGGCAACGACGACGCCATCCGCGCCATCAAGCTGTTCGCCGCCGCCATGGCCGACGCCTGCATCGAAGGCCAGGCCAGCGCCAAGGACACCGTCCCCGCGCCCAAGGCAGCCAAGGCCGCCGAGGTTGAAATTCCGGTCACCGAAGACATCGAATCCGCCGAAACGGGCGAAGAGGTATAAGGATATGAGCATCACCGCAGCAATGGTTAAGGACCTGCGCGACCGCACCGGCGCGGGCATGATGGACTGCAAGAAGGCCCTGAGCGAGTGCGACGGCGACGAGGAAAAGGCCATCGCCTGGTTGCGCGAGAAGGGCCTGTCCAAGGCCGCCAAGAAGGCCGGACGCGCCACCTCCGAAGGTCTGATCACGGTCGTCATGGCCGCCGACGGCAAGTCCGCCGCCATGAGCGAACTCAAGTGCGAGACCGACTTCGTGGCCAAGAACGAGGAGTTCATCGCCTTCGCCGAAGGGCTCGCCAAGCTGGCCCTGGAAAAGAAGACGGACGACATCGAGGCCCTGCCCGCCGAGGCCACCGATCTCTCCGGCCTCATCGGCAAGATCGGCGAGAACATGCAGACCGGCCGCCTGGCCTACGTGGCCCTGAGCGGCGACGGCGTCATCGGCTCCTACGTCCACTCCACCAAGAAGCTGGGCGTCCTGGTCGAACTGACCGGCGCAGCCACCCCCGAGCTGGCCAAGGACATCGCCATGCAGGTCGCGGCCGCCAATCCCCTGTGCGTCGGCCCGGACCAGATCCCGGCCGAAACCCTGGCCCAGGAAAAGGAAATCTACCTGAACCAGGCCAAGGAAGAAGGCAAGCCGGCCCAGATCGCCGAAAAGATCGTCGAAGGCCGCATCCGCAAGTACTACCAGGAAGTCTGCCTGCGCGAGCAGGTCTTCATCAAGGACGACAAGAAGACCATCAAGGATCTTCTCGGGAAGAACGCGGATATCGCCCGGTTTTACCGGTTCGCGATTGGCGCATGAAAAAAGGGCCGCAAGGCCCTTTTTTTTGGCCCTTCCGCCGCCCCCGGCCATGACGGCAGGACGCGCCCGGCTCCTGTTGCGCCGGCCCTCCGAAATGGCTATAGACTTTTTTCGAGAAGGAGGCTGGGCATCCCGGCCTCCTTTTCGTTCACCTTTCAGCACGAGGTAAGGAACATATGGACAAGCTCCGATACGGCAGAGTCATGCTCAAACTGAGCGGAGAAGCCCTGGCCGGAGAGCAGGGGTTCGGCATCGAGCCCGCGACCATCCAGTCCATCTGCAGCGAGCTGGTCGAAGCAGCCTCCCTGGGCGTGCAGCTCAGCCTGGTCATCGGCGGCGGCAACATTTTCAGGGGCGTGTCCGTCTCCTCCAAGGGGATGGACCGCGCCTCGGCCGACTACATGGGCATGCTGGCCACGGTCATGAACGCCCTGGCCGTGCAGGACGCCCTGGAGAAGCTCGGCGTCACGACCCGCGTCATGACGGCCATCGACATGAAGGAAGTGGCCGAGCCCTACATCCGCCGCCGGGCCATCCGCCACCTGGAAAAGGGCCGCGTGGTCATCTGCGCCGCGGGCACGGGCATCCCCTATTTCACCACGGACACCGCCGCGGTCATCCGGGCCATGGAGCTCAAGTGCGAGGCCATCCTCAAGGCCACGCGGGTCAACGGCGTGTACGACAAGGACCCCGAGAAGCACCCCGACGCGGTCATGTTCAACCGCCTGACCTACATCGACGTGCTGCAGCGCCGCCTGAAAGTCATGGACTCCGCGGCCATATCCCTGTGCATGGACAACAAGCTCCCCATCGGCGTCTTCAATCTCTTCGTGCCCGGCAACATCCAGCGCGTGGTCAGGGGCGAGGAAGTCGGAACCATCGTTCAAGGAGAATGACATGGAAAAGCATATCAAGGATTGCACGAACAGGATGCAGAAGAGCATCGACAGCCTGGAAAAGGATTTCTCCCGTCTGCGCACCGGCCGCGCCTCCACGGCCCTGGTGGACAACATCAGGGTGGAGTACTACGGCACCCCGACCCCGCTCAACCAGGTCGCCTCGGTGTCCATCCCCGACAGCCGGACCATCTCCATCTCGCCGTGGGACCGCAACGCCTTCAGCAACATCGAGAAGGCCATCATGAAGTCGGACCTCGGGCTGACCCCCATCAACGATGGCCGCGCCATCCGCATCAACATCCCGCCCCTGACCGAGGAACGCCGCAAGGACCTGGTCAAGATGGCCAAGAAGTACACCGAAGAGGCCAAGGTGGCCATCCGCAACGTGCGCCGCGACGTCAACGAGGCCCTGAAGAAGATGCAGACCGCCAAGGAGATCAGCGAGGACGACCTGCACAAGGCCCAGGACGAGGTGCAGAAGGCCACGGACAGCTTCGTCAAGAAGGCCGACGCGGCCCTGGCCGAGAAAGAAAAGGAAATCATGGAGATCTAGAGCCAGTTCATGCCACCGCTCACCCATCTCGCCATCATCATGGACGGCAACGGCCGCTGGGCCAAGGCCCGCGGCCTGGACCGCAGCGCCGGGCACCAGGCCGGCACCGAGACCGCCAGGGAGATCGTGCGGGAATGCCGCAAGCTCGGCATCCCCTGCCTGACCCTCTACACATTCTCCAAGGAGAACTGGTCGCGGCCCAAGCAGGAGGTCGGCTTCCTCTTCAACCTGCTGCGGGAGTTCCTGAGCGCGGAGTTGCCGTCCCTGCTGGAACAGTCCATCCGTCTCCGCGTGCTGGGCGAGATGGACGAACTGCCCATGGCCACCAGGCAGGTCCTGCGGCACGCAGTGGACAAGACCGCCGGTTGCACGGCCATGAATCTGAACCTGGCCCTCAACTATTCGGGACGGCTTGAAATCCTGCGCGCCTGCCGGGCCTTGCTGCGTCGCGGCGTCCGCCCCGAAGACCTGAGCGAGGACATGTTCGCCGCGGAACTCTACACCGCCGGCATGCCGGACCCGGACCTCATCATCCGCACCAGCGGCGAGCTGCGGCTCAGCAACTACCTGCTCTTCCAGAGCGCATACAGCGAACTCTACTTCACGGACGTGGCCTGGCCCGATTTCCATGCCGCCGAGCTCCAGGCCGCCCTGGCGGACTACGCTGCGCGGCAGCGCCGCTTCGGGACGACAGGAGAGCAGACCGCATGACCAGCGCCCATCTGCAACGCGTGCTGACCTCGGTCATCCTGCTGCCGCTCCTGGGCTGGGCAATTATCAGCGGCGACCCGGTCCTGAGCCTGGCCATCGCGGCCGTGGCCTGCCTGGGCCTTCTGGAATTCTACGCCATGTTCTGGCCGCTGCGGGAAAAAATCGCCTGGAAAGCCGGCGGGACGCTCTTGGCCCTTGGCCTCGTCTGGGCTCCGCTGACCTGGTCCGGCACCGCCCTGGCGTGCCTGGCAATGCTCGGCATGGCCCTGGCGTTCCTGGCCCAGCATGACCGCGAACGCTTCCCCGACGCCTTGCAGGACAGTCAGATCCTGCTGACCGGGCTGCTGTACCTGCCCTTCATCCTGCGGCTCTTCCGCACCGTCTCCGCGCCGGAGATCGGCCTCGTGCTGCTGACGACCTTCGCAGCCGACACCGGGGCCTACTATGCGGGCAGCTATCTGGGCGGAGCCAAGATCTGGCCGTCAGTGAGCCCGAAAAAGACGTGGGCCGGAAGCATCGGCGGCCTTGGCGCGAGCGTCGCGGTCAGCACCGCCTTCGGGCTCGCGTTCGGCACGGCCGGGTGGCAGGCCTTCGCCCTGCTCGGGGCCGGGCTCAACATCGCCGCCCAGACCGGGGACTTCTTCGAGTCCGCATTGAAACGCAGACAGGGCATCAAGGACTCGGGCTGGGTCCTGCCCGGCCATGGCGGCATCCTGGACCGCATCGACAGCCTGCTTTTCACCCTGCCGCTCTACTGCGGCCTGACTGCGCTTTTCCCCTTTTTCGCCTAGCGTGACCCCATGAAGTACATCTCCCCCCTCGTCTCGCCGGTTTTCGGCCGGCCCGGCCCCCGCTCCCTGGCCATCCTGGGCAGCACGGGCTCCATCGGCACCAGCGCCCTGAGCGTCGTGGCCAAGAACCCGGACGCTCTGCGCGTCGTGGCCCTGGCCGGAGCCCGGAACGTCGAACTGCTCGCGCGACAGGCCGACCGGGTCCGCCCCCGGTACCTGGGGGTCCTGACCGAAGAGGGGGCCCGGGATCTGCGAGGGCTGCTGCCGGCCGGCTACGCGCCGGAAATCCTCGTCGGCCGCGAAGGGTATGCCGCGCTGGCCACCCTGCCCGAAGCTGACCTCGTGCTGGCCGCCCAGGTCGGCGCGGCCGGTCTGGTCCCGGCCTTGGCCGCGGCCAGGGCCGGCAAGGTTTTGTGCCTGGCCAACAAGGAGGCCCTCGTCCTGGCCGGAGACCTCTTCAGACGGACATGCGCCGAGTCCGGCGCGGTCATCCTGCCCGTGGACTCGGAGCACAACGCCCTGTTCCAGGCCTTTGCCGGACACGACGGGCGGCAGGCCGTGCGCCTCATCCTGACCGCCTCGGGCGGGCCTTTCCGCACGTGGCCGACCGAGAAGATTCGGACCGTCACTCCGGCCCAGGCCCTCAAGCACCCCAACTGGTCCATGGGCGCCAAAATCTCCATCGACTCTGCGACCATGATGAACAAGGGCCTTGAAATCATCGAGGCCGTGCACCTCTACGGGGCGGACCTCGACGAGGTGGACGTGGTGGTCCATCCCCAGTCCATCGTCCACTCCCTGGTCGAGTATGCGGACGGCTCCCAGCTGGCCCACCTGGGCGTGCCGGACATGGAGATTCCCATCGGCTACTGCCTGGGCTACCCTGAGCGGCTCAACATCGGCCTGGAGCGGCTGGACCTGGCCAAGGTCGGCACCCTGACCTTCGAAGCGCCCGACCCCGAACGCTTTCCCTGCCTGCGCCTGGCCCGCGAGGCCCTGGCCGCCGGAAGTCCCGTTGTCCTCAACGCGGCCAACGAAGTGGCCGTGCAGGCCTTCCTGGACGGGCGCATCTCTTTTCCGGGCATCGCCCGGCTCATCGAGGAAATGCTCTCCATGCACGCCTTGACCTGCGTGCAGGATTTGGACGACATTCTCTCCCTCGACGCGCAAACACGAACACGGGCCGCAGAGGCCCTGGGAAGAGGGGAATGGTGACCAGCATCCTGGCGGTTGTGCTTGTCCTGGGCGGACTGATTTTCTTCCACGAACTCGGTCACTTCGTCGTGGCCAGACGTCTGGGCATGGGCGTGAGCGTCTTCTCGCTGGGGTTCGGGACGCGGCTCTTCGGCTTCACCCGCGGCAAGACGGACTACCGCGTCTGCGCGTTCCCTTTGGGAGGATACGTGCAGCTGGTCGGCGAATCGCCCGACGCGGAGCTCCCCGAAGGGTTCACGCAGGAGGAGTCCTTCTCCCGCCGGCCGCCCTGGCAACGCATGCTCGTCGTGCTGGCCGGCCCGGCCTTCAATTTTCTCCTGGCCTGGCTCATCTTCTGGGGCCTGGCCTACAGTCAGGGCGTGCAGGAAATGCTGCCGGTCATCGGCCAGGTGACCAACGCCAGCGCGGCGGAAGAAGCCGGCCTCGTCCCGGGCGACCGCATCGTCGAGATCGACGGCCAGCCCATAGCCGTCTGGGACGATCTGGTCAGCCGCATCGAAGCCAACACCGGCTCCGCCATGCAGGTCACGGTGGCCCGCGGCCGCGAACTCGTGTCCCTGGACGTGACCCCGCGGCTGCAGGAGAAGCGCAACCTCTTCGGCGAGGTCAAGGTCGTGCCCATGATGGGCATCGCCCCGAGCGGCGAGCTCTCCAGCCGGGAACTGAGCTTCCTGGGCGCGGCGGTGCAGGGCGGACGGCAGATCTGGGAAGTCAGCGGGCTCATGATCATGGGCATCGTCAAGCTGGTGGAGCGGGTCATCCCCTGGACCGACATGGGCGGGGTCATCCTCATCTCCGAGATGATCCACAAGGAGGCCCAGAACGGCCTGGTCAACCTGCTGGCCCTGACCGCGCTGATCAGCATCAACCTGGGCATCCTGAACCTGCTGCCCATCCCGGTCCTGGACGGAGGACACATCCTCTTCTTCTTCCTGGAAACCATCACCGGCCGCCCCCTGAGCCCCAAGGTGCAGCAGGCGGCGCTTAGGATCGGCATGACGCTTTTGCTCATGCTCATGATCGTGGCGACCTTCAATGACATCCTCCGCCATTTCAGGTAGCCTCTTCCTGGCGCTGAACTGCGCCGAGGAACGCCTGCAGGTCGTTCTGGGCACGCCCGGAAGCCTCCTCTTCAGCGAGGAGATTCTCTGCCCCGGCCAGTCCATCCGCCACCTGCCCACGGCCATGGAGCGCGCGCTGGCCGTGTGCGGAGCCACGGCCCGCGACCTGGCCGGCATCGCATGCGTGCGCGGCCCCGGGTCCTTCACGGGCCTGCGCATTGCCCACGCGGCCATGTACGGCCTGTCCCGGCCTTTCGCCACCCCCATGGCGGGACTGGCCTACCTGGAACTGCTGGCCGCCCAGGCCGCGGATTTCGCCGCCGGGGAAACCTGGGTGCTGACCTACGCCCGAAAAGGCCAAGTCTACATGCAGGCGTTCTTGTCCGGCCAGCCTCTCGGCCCGGTCCGACCAGCGCGCGTCGCCCAGGCGCTGGACCTGCTCGCAGACCGTCCCGCCCCGCTCTTCCTGCTCGGCAGCGGCGTGCGCAAGAATCCCGAACTGCTGAGGCTTACGAACGTATCCCTCCTGCCGCCCGCCATGGACATGCCCGCCCCGACGGCCCTGCTCGCCGCGGCATGCGCGGCGTCCTACGCCGACAGCCCGCCCCCGCCCCTCTAC